>Ga0194129_10000173_pt1 | contig 126518 bp, 129 predicted proteins | sample TA2KigCa35mmetaG_FD_150862 | JGI IMG/M metagenome (GOLD analysis project Ga0194129, IMG submission 150862) | Freshwater microbial communities from Lake Tanganyika, Tanzania - TA2015038 Kigoma Deep Cast 35m | ecosystem: Environmental > Aquatic > Freshwater > Lake | place: Tanzania: Lake... | reverse complement strand
TCCGCCAACCCCCGATCAGCCAACGTCTTGGAGATCGCCGCCGTCAACGTCGTCTTGCCATGGTCGATGTGACCCATCGTCCCGATGTTCACATGCGGCTTGGTGCGCTCGAACTTTGCCTTGCTCACTGTCTTCTCCTGGGGTCTGTCTTGTCTCTTGACTTGTTCTGTTTCGTAGCGGCGATCGGGATCGAACCGATGACCTTCCGATTATGAGCCGGATGCTCTGACCAACTGAGCTACGCCGCCTTGGCGCACTGGTCGCTTTCGACCATCGTGCGCGACCCGCGGGGCAAGCCTGATGGCTGAGCCCTCTGTGGGAATCGAACCCACGACCTTTTCCTTACCATGGAAACGCTCTGCCGACTGAGCTAAGAGGGCGTGCACGACGGGACGAGCCCCTCGAGCCAGACACGAAAGGCTAGCGGTGGGTCGGGCGGAAGCGCCACTAGGTTCTCTGCCCGTGGCAGTCCCGAAACTCCCTGAAATCCGGCATGCGGGACCAGCCGATGCCGAGGCGATACGCGCGATCTACAACTGGGAGGTCGAGAACGAAACGGCCACGTTCGATCTGGTGCCCCGCTCGCTCGAGGACCAGTTGGATTGGCAAGGCGCCCGCAGCGGTGCCTTCTGCGCGTTCGTGGCCGAGTTGGACGGCGAGGTCGTGGGATTCGGGGCTCTGTCCCCCTACAAGGAGCGCCCCGCCTACCGGACCACGGTCGAGAACTCGGTCTACGTCCGCCGCGACCTCGCCCGCCGCGGTGTGGGTCGCGCGATCCTGGGACATCTCCTCCTCACCGCCGCCGACGGTGGATTCCATTCGGTGATGGCGCGGATCACGACTCTGTCCGAGGCCTCCATCGCACTCCATTCGGCGATGGGCTTCGAGTTGGTGGGGATCGAGCGCGAGGTCGGGCGCAAGTTCAACAAATGGCTCGATGTCGCGTTGATGCAGTACCTCGTGCCCTGAGAGGAGCCAGCCACCCGGGCCCACTCGGTGCCGACACAGCATTCGACCCCGTCGGCGCACCGACGGGGTCGAACACGGGTTGGGCTGTTCGGCTTTCGCCGTTTGCTCCACGGATTTCTCCGTGGTGGGCCGGGGGGGATTCGAACCTCCGTAGGCAGTGCCGGCAGATTTACAGTCTGCTCCCTTTGGCCGCTTGGGTACCGACCCGTGCGGAGATCGCCCCGCGCGGACTCCCTAGGTTAGCGGTGGCGTTAGCCTTCCACCTCATGCCGTCGTTCGATGTCGTCTCGGAAGTGGACCGTCAGGAACTTCGCAACGCCGTCGACCAGGCCCAACGGGAGATGGCGAATCGCTTCGACTTCAAGGGGACCGACTCCTCGATCGAGCAGAACGAACTCGTGATCACGATCCGCACCATCTCCGAGGACAAGGCACGCGCGGTGCGCACGCTTCTCGAGGAGAAATTCGTGAAGCGTGGACTCTCGCTGAAGGGCATCGAGTGGGGCAAGTTCGAGCAGGCCTCCGGCGACACGGTGCGTCAGGTGGTCACGATCAAGGTCGGCATCTCCTCGGACAAGGCGCGCGAGATCAACAAACTCGTCAAGGAGAAGGCGCCCAAGGGCATCTCGAGCCAGACACAGGGCGAGCAGGTGCGCATCACGGGCAAGAAGCGTGACGATCTGCAGGCCGTGATCGCGCTCCTCAAGGGCAGCGACCTCGGCATTCCACTGCAATTCGAGAACTTCCGCGACTGACCCCACCGGACACACTCCCGGCACGGCTCCAGTCGACCGGATGGGTGACGTGGCGCGGACGTGGCGGATCGACGGTCTGCTCGGAGGCCTCGGCGGCGCGGTGTTCGTCGCTCTCGTGTCCCGAGCGGGTCAGTCCTCGGTCGGCGCCTCGGCGGCGCGCTTCTGCAGTTCGTTCACCACGCTCGCATCGGCGAGGGTCGTGGTGTCACCGAGGTTGCGCCCCTCGGCCACGTCGCGCAGGAGCCGCCGCATGATCTTGCCGCTCCGCGTCTTGGGCAGATCAGGGGTGAAATAGATCGTCTTGGGCTTGGCGATCGCGCCGATCTCGCGTGCGACATGGTTGCGCAGGTCCTGCTCGTCGGCCGAGGCTCCGCCCACGAGGGTGACGTAGGCGATGATGGCCTGCCCGGTGGTGGCGTCGTTCGCCCCCACCACGGCGGCCTCGGCGACGGACGGGTGCGACACGAGCGCCGACTCCACCTCGGTGGTCGAGATGCGGTGGCCCGACACGTTCATCACATCGTCGACGCGACCGAGCAACCACAGATAGCCCTCGTCGTCGAGCTTGGCGCCGTCACCGGCGAAGTACCGGCCGGCGAACCTGCTCCAGTACGTGTCGGTGTAGCGCTGTGGATCACCCCAGATCCCGCGCAGCATCCCCGGCCACGGGTGGGTGAGCGTGAGATAGCCACCGCCCTTGGTGACGATGCGGCCCTCATCATCGAGCACCTCGGCACCGACACCGGGCAGGGGGAATGTGGCCGAGCCGGGCTTGGTGGTGGTGGCACCCGGGAGCGGCGAGATCATGATGCCGCCCGTCTCGGTCTGCCACCAGGTGTCCACGATCGGGCACCTCCCGCCACCGATGTGCTCGTGGTACCACATCCAGGCCTCGGGGTTGATCGGCTCGCCCACGCTCCCGAGCAGGCGCAACGACGAGAGATCGTGCTTGGCGGGTTCCTCGATCCCCCACTTCATGTAGGTGCGGATCGCCGTCGGTGCGGTGTAGAAGATCGTGACCCCGTACTTCTCGACGATCTGCCACATGCGGTCGTTCCCTGGATGATTGGGCACACCCTCGTACATCACCTGTGTCGCACCGTTGGAGAGCGGTCCATAGACGATGTAGCTGTGACCGGTCACCCAACCGACATCTGCGGTGCACCAGTAGACATCGGTCTCGGGGTGGATGTCGAACACGTACTTGTGGGTGTAGGTCACGTGCGTGAGGTAGCCGCCCGTGGTGTGCATGATCCCCTTTGGCTTGCCGGTGGTGCCCGACGTGTACAGCAGGAAGAGGAGTTGCTCGGCGTCCATCGGCTCGGCGGGGCACACGGGATCGGCACCGGCCATGAGGTCGTGCCACCAATGGTCGCGGCCCCGTGTCATCGGCACCTCAATGCCTCCACGACGCACTACGACGACAGCGGTGATCGAGGGGGTGTCGCGCAGGGCCTCATCGGCCTGGGGCTTGAGCGGGAAGACCTCCCCACGACGCCATCCACCGTCGGCAGTGACGAGCACCTTGGCCTCGGCGTCGTTGATGCGGTCTGCCAGCGCCTGGGAGGAGAACCCACCGAAGACCACGGAATGCGCGGCTCCGATCCGTGCGCACGCCAGCATCGCCACGGCCGCCTCCGGGATCATCGGGAGGTAGATGTTGACGCGGTCCCCACGACCGACCCCGAGACCCTTCAGGACGTTGGCGAACCTCTGCACCTCGTCGAGAAGCGCCGCATAGGTCACGGTGCGCGTGTCGCCCGGTTCCCCCTCGAAATGCAGGGCGACCTTGTCGCCGCGACCGGCCAGGACGTGGCGGTCGAGACAGTTCCACGACACGTTCAACTTCCCGCCGATGAACCACTTCGCGAAGGGGAGCTCCCATTCGCACACCGTGTGCCACGGCTCGGTCCACTCGACGAGCTCGGCGGCCTGACGCGCCCAGAAGGCCTCGTAGTCGGTGTTCGCCTCGTCGTAGAGGTGCGTTCCCACGACATGGGCGTCCTTCTTGAACGACTCGGTCGGAGGAAACTTCCTCCTCTCGAGCAGTAGGTCGTCGATGGCATCGTGCTTGTCGGACATGTCGAACCCCCCGTGTGACCCCGACGCTAGTGGGCGGGGAACCCCGTCCCGAAGGGCGGGAGCGAGAAGAATGTCCCGATGAGCACGAGTGGCCCCGCCACCAATTCAGCAGCCGACACATCCGGTCGGTTCGGCCCGGTCGAGTGGGGCATGACGAGCGCAGTCGCGATCACCTGGGGAGCATCGTTCCTGTTCATTGCCATCGCGATCGACCACGTGTCGATCGCCGTGGTCCCCATGGCACGGCTCGCCTTCGGTGCGACCGCACTCGCACTCTTCCCCGCGGCCCGCAAGAGGATCCCCCGCTGCGACATCGGTCGGGTGGCCGTTCTCGGTTTTGTCGCGATGACGATCCCGTTCCATCTTTATCCGATCGCCGAACGGACAGTGTCGTCGTCGATCGCGGGGATGATCAACGGATCGATCCCCGTCACCACCGTGGTCGCAGCAGCGATCCTCACCGGCACGCTTCCCTCGAGGAAACGCATCATCGCGGTCCTTGTCGGATTCCTCGGCATCGTGCTGATCTCGGTCGGCTCAGTAGGCGACGGCAAGGGTGCGTCGGTCCATGGTGTGCTGTTCCTTCTCGTGGCGACGTGCTGCTACGCCTTCACGAGCATCCTGTCGCGCGATCTGCAGATGCGCCACGGCACCCTGACCGTGCTGCTGTGGCAGGAGTTGTTCGCCCTCGCCTTCTCGCTGCCCTTCGGGATCCCGGCACTGGCGGCGAGCGGGTTCGACTGGTCGGCGGTGGCGGCCCTGTTCGCCCTCGGCGCGTTCGGGACGGGATTCGCCTACGTGATGTACGGGATGTTGCTGGTCCGCGCGGGCGCCGTGCGCGGGGTGGTCGGGGTCTTCTTCACCCCGATCGTGGCGGTGATCCTCGGTGTCGTCTTCCGCGGCGAGTCGGTGACCCTGCCCGCGGTCGTGGGGATGTGCGTGGTCATCTCGGGGGCGTGGCTCACCTCGATCCCGGATTGAACCCTGGTCGCGGCCTGATCCCGGGTCATCCGACCTGCCATTCGATCACCATGAAGCCACCGAGCCCCGAGGCATCGAGCAGGGCCTCAGACTCGCTCACCCGGCTGCGCATCCGCATCGAGTCGAGCGTCGGTGCCGCCGCCGACGCCTCCCACGCGCGCTTGCCCTCAACGACGAATTCGTCGATCCCCCACTTCTGGAGGAACTGAGCCTGCGTGCGCACCGCATCCGGCTCTCGCACAGCGACCAGCTGATCGATGCAGACCTGGGCGGTGATGTCCTGGCTCCCCGGCTCGCGGAGATAGTGGGCACCGCGTTCGTGACCGCGATAGGTGCGCAACCACTCCCTCCATGGCGAGACAGCGACCTCGGCGGTGAGCGCGGAGCAGTAGTCGATCACGACCACACGACCGCGCCCGAGAGAACCCAGAGTCGACGCCAACCACTCGCGGGCTGCATCCTGGAGTGGTGCCCTCGCACCATGGGGGGCTCCCGCTGGCAGGAACACCGACGTCTCGACGGCGCCCAGGACCTCGGCGAAGTCCTCGCCCCGTGCGGTGACGAACGCCTCGCGCCAACCGTCATCGAGCACGAACAACCGGAATGCGAGGTTGTCGAGCAACTCGTTGGCGATCACGACACCGCAGTCGATGTGCGCTGGCATCGTCGCCACCGACTCCACCCCCTCGGGGTGCATCGCGCGCTGGGTGCTGCTGGATTCGACCGCGATGTAGCGACCCCTCTCCAACCATCCCGGACGCGCGGAGATGACCGACCGGGCGAGGGTGCCCGGTCCTGCCCCGGCGTCGACAACGGTGAACCCATCGGGTCGGCCCAGACGTTCCCATTCGGCATCGAGTGCGCGCGCGATGACAGCGCCAAAGAGCGGGCCGACCTCGGGCGAGGTGAGGAAGTCGCCGCGTCGACCCGCGCGACCTCCGGAGGAGTAGAAGCCGTGCTCGCCGTAGAGGGCGAGGTGCATGAAGTCCGCGAACGAGACGCGACCGCCGCGTGCAGCAATCAGGACGCGGAGCTCGTCAGCCGCCGACGACACCGGCGAGACCCGCGAGGTCACCGAAGCGCACGACGAGACCCGGCAGTGCACCGAGCACCAGCGTGAGACCCGCGGTGATCGCGAGCGCCACCGCGATCGCGGGGCGCACCTCGATCGGTGTGGTGTCGCCGTCCGGAGCGGGCTTCATCCACATCTCGCGCATCACCTTGCCGTAATAGCCGAACGCGACGGCCGAGTTGATGCCACCGATCACCGCGAGGGCATAACCCCACCCCGTCCCGGCCGAGATCAACGCCTGGAACGCGGCGAACTTGCCGAACCAGCCACCCACCGGCGGGATGCCGGCGAGCGATGCGAGGAAGATCGTCATCAGGGTCGCGAGCCCCGGTGCGTACCCGAAGAGACCGCCGTAGGAGGAGATCTCCCCGCTGCGGGTCTTGCGGGCCACCGCGATCACGATCGCGAAGGTGCCGAGGTTGGTCGCCGCGTACAGCAACAGGTACGTCACGATGGCGCGAAGGGCCTGACCCGATGCGGCCGACTCCCCCGCCACCGCCAGCGGCATCAGGATGAAACCACCCTGGGCGACACTCGAGTACGCGAGCATTCGCACGATGTTGGTCTGGCGCAGGGCAACGACGTTGCCGACCGTCATTGTCAGGGCCGCGAGCACCCAGAACACCGGCTGCCACACGTCCTTCAGACCGGGCACCGCGGTGAACACCACGGTCACGATCGCCACGAACCCCGCCGCCTTGGAGGCGACCGAGAGGAACGCGGTCACGGGGGTCGGTGCACCCTGGTAGGTGTCGGGCGCCCAGGTGTGGAACGGCACGGCCGACACCTTGAAGGCGAATCCCACGATCACGAAGAGGACCGCGAGAGAACGGATCGCGGTGACCTCGCCCACGAGCGCGTCACCGATGTCGACGAGGAGCGTGGACCCCGTGATGCCGTAGAGGAGCGACATGCCGTAGAGGAGCACCGCGGAGGCGAACACCCCCAACAGGTAGTACTTGATGCCGGCCTCGTTCGACAGGGGATCGCGCTTGCGCCACGCGGCCATCATGTAGGCCGGGATCGACAGGAACTCGAGTGCCACGAAGACACTGACGAGATCCCGGCTCGAGGCCATCATGACCATGCCGAGCAGGCTCGAGAGCATGAGGAACCAGAACTCGCCGAAGTGGTAATCACCGTCGCGCAGGTAGTCGGCCGACAACAGGACGACGACGTACCCGGCGAGCAGGAAGAGCCCCTTGATCACGAGCGAGAAGTCATCGATCACATAACGACCGTCGAACATCACCCGGGGCCCGTCGGAGAGGGCGAGGGTCAGCACCGGTATGAACGCCGCCAGAAGGCTCGTGCTGGCGAGCGGGCTGATCAGTGACTTGCGATCCTCGCGGAGGAACAAATCTGCGAGCAGCACCACCACGATCCCAGCCGCGAGGACGATCTCGGGCGCGAGCGCGTGGTAGTCGATCGTGGGCGCGGCCCACTCGGTGACGGCGGTGAGGAACGACACTGCTCAGCCCCCGTTGAAGACCCTCATCGTGACGCCGACTGCAGGATCGAGCACCTTGAACATCAACTGCGGGTACACACCGAAGACGAGGATCGACACGAGCAGCGGCGTCCATGCGATCCACTCGTACACCCCCACATCGTGGAGGTCGTGGTGATCATCGGGTGTGCCGTCACCATGACCCGAGAACTCGGCTGTCGGCTCGCCGAAAGCCGTGCGCTGGTAGAGCCACAGCAGGTACGCCGCGGCGAACACGGTTCCGATCGCGGCGACCACCATGTACGTGCGGAAGGTCTCGGCAGGCAGCCCCTCGGCCGGCTGGTATGCCGAGAGGATCGCGGGGAACTCACCCCAGAACCCAGCCAGTCCGGGCAGACCGAGCGAGGCCATCGCACAGAACCCGAGGATCCAACCGAGCCGCGGCATCTGGGTGAGCATCCCGGAGAGGCGCTTGATCTCGAGCGTGTGGTACCGCTCCTTGACGCTGCCCGCCACGAAGAACAGCATCCCGGTGATGAGACCGTGGGCGACCATCCCGAATATCGCGGCGTTCACGCCGAACTCGGTGAGAGTCGAGATGCCGAGCATCACGAAGCCCATGTGCGCCACGGAGGAGAAGGCGATCAGGCGCTTCATGTCCGTCTGGGCGAGACAGCCGAAGGCTCCATAGATGATGCCGATCACCGCGAGCAGGCCGATCCACGGTGCCCACTCGCGTGCCGCGTCGGGAAGGACCGGGATCGCGATGCGCACGAAACCGTAGGTTCCGAGCTTCAGCAGGATCGCCGCGAGGATCACCGACCCCTGCGTGGGTGCCTGCGTGTGGGCGTCGGGGAGCCAGGTGTGGAACGGGAACATCGGGACCTTCACCGCGAACCCGATGAACATGCCCGCGAAGATCCAGATCTGGGTGTTCTTCGCGATCGCGCCGCCATTCTCGACGAGATACGGGATCGCGAAACTCTCGGCACCGGTCTTGAAGAAGAGCGCCAGGAACGACACCAGCATGAGGGCCGACCCGAACATCGTGTAGAGGAAGAACTTGAGAGATGCGTACTGGCGCTGCTCACCCCCCCAGACCCCGATCATGAAGTACATCGGCAGCAGGACGAGCTCGAAGAAGACGAAGAAGAGCACGAGGTCCCGCGCGACGAACGAGCCTGCCATGCCGGTTTGGAGGACCAGCATCAGGATGAAGAACGCCTTCGGGTTTCCGGGCGAGGGCACGTGGTCCCACGAGTAGATCATCACGAGCAGCGTGATGGCCATGGACAGGAGGTAGAGCGGGAGGCTGATCCCGTCGAGGCCGACGTAGTAGGTGGACTTGATGACCGGGATCCACTCGACGTTCGCCACGAACTGCATCTCGCCGGCCTTGCCGTAGTCGAACAGCACCAGGGTCAGCACGCCCACCACGAGGGTGGCGGCCGCCGTGGCGATGCCGATCGCCTTCGATGTTGCCTCCTCGGCCTTCGGCACGAAGAGCATGAGCAGGACTCCGACGAGCGGGAGGAACGTGCCCACTGTGAGAATCCAGTTGTTGTCGCTCAGGACTTGCATTCCAATCGCTCCCTCACGTGTTGATGATCACGAGCACGAGGCCACCCACCGCGGCTGCACCGAAGAGCAGCGCCCCGTACTGACTGACTTTGCCCGACTGGACGGGCTGGAGGGCCCGTCCCGCGCCTTGTGCCCCCGCACCCGAGGCGTTCACCGCTCCGTCGACGAGGCGCTGGTCGATGTTCTTGTAGACCCACCCGGCGATCCGCTTGGCTGTGGTGCCCACCCCGTTCACCGCGGCGTCGATGACGCGCTGGTTGAACCAGTACGCCGCGCGGGCGACGGGGCCTGCGAGCGTCCGCACGATCACGTTCTCGTACACATGGTCGAGGTAGTACTTGTTCACCAGGAACCGGTGCCCCGCCCTGGCCGCACCGTTGCGCGATGTCAGACCCACGAGAGGGCCCGCCCTGCGGCCGTACAACTGGACGCAGAGGAACCAACTCGCGATCATGCCCGCGAACACCAGCACCAACGAGACCGCCGCCTTCGACCACTTGAACTCGGCGTGCTTGACATAGGGCGCCGGGCACACACCGCCCTCGGGCTTCTCGCTGCCGCAGGGCGAGGAATGCTTGCCCTCCTTGCCCTCTTCCCCGCCGGCGGCGAGGCGTGACTCGCCGGGGCCACCGACGACACTGGCGATGCCCGTCGCGCTCACGACCTCGGCCCGGGGTTCGACCCACTTCTTGAAGTTCTCCCACGAGTGGCCGAAGGGGACGGCGTTCAGCAGCCCCGAACCGATCGCGAGGGTGGCCAGGATCACTAGCGGGATGGTGATCAGCGGACCCGACTCGCGCGGTCCGTGGCCCGCATCACCGTGATGGTCACCGTGGTGGTCGCCGTGGTGCACACCGGCGGCCGCGCCGCGCGGCTCGCCGAAGAAGGTGAGATAGGTCGCACGCGTCATGTAAGCGGCCGTCATGAACGCACCGGTCAGACCCACCCACATGAACGCGGTGTAGCCCGCGTGACCGACGTTGTCGATGATCTCGTCCTTCGAGAAGAAGCCAGAGAACGGGAACACACCCATCAGGGCGAGCGTTGAGACCACCCAGGTCGCGAAGGTGACCGGCATGTGCTTTCGCAGTCCGCCCATGTCCTTCTTCATGTCGAAGGAGTGGTGCGATGCGCTGTGGCTGATCGACCCCGCACCCAGGAACAGGCACGCCTTGAAGAACGCATGGGTGAAGATGTGGAACACCGCGGGCAACCAGGCACCCGCGCCGAGCCCCATCATCATGTAGCCGAGCTGTGAGACGGTCGAGTACGCGAGAACTTTCTTGATGTCGTCCTGCACGAAGGCGAGTGCGGCCGCGATGATGATCGTGACACCCCCGATCAACACGATCAGGTTCAGACCCGAGCCGTAGATGTCCATGCCCTCGAAGAACACCGGGTACAGGCGGGCCACGAGGAAGACGCCAGCCACCACCATCGTCGATGAATGGAGCAGCGACGAGACCGGTGTCGGACCGGCCATCGCATCCGGCAACCAGGTGTGCAGCGGGAACTGACCCGACTTGCCGATGCAGGCGATGAAGAGCGCGATCGCCCCGACGGTGATCGCCGTCGTGCTCCCCTCGCCGGAGAGCGCCCACGCCGAGAGACCCCGGATCGAGAATCCGGACACTCCGAGGGTCTTCTGGGTCCAGTCGTTGGCCGCGAAGAACAGGAGTGAGGTGCCGGCGAGGAGTCCGACGTCGCCGGTCCGGGTGGTGAAGAACGCCTTGAGTGCGGCGCGCGAATTCGCGCTGTCCTCCCACCAGTGCCCGATCAGCAGGAACGAGCAGAGACCCATGATCTCCCAGCCGAGGATCAACTGGATCATGTTCTCGGCCACGACCATGTTGAGCATCCCCGCGGAGAACAGGGTCAGTGCACCGAAGAAGTGCGTGTACCGGCGGTCGCCGTGCAGGTACTCGACCGAGTAGATCTGCACGAGGGTGGAGATGAACGCCACGACGAGGAGCACGACCACCGAGAGACCGTCGACGTGCTGGCCGATCCCGAAGTGGACCCCCCCGTTCTGCCACCAGGTCCAGGTGCGCACCACCGGCGGCACGTGGGTGTACTCCGACACCGCGTTCACGCGCCCGATCCACTGCATCCCCGCCATTGCCGAGAGCACGAGGGCGCCCACCATCGAGGCGATGCCGAACTCGGCACCCTTGCGGGGCATTCTCTTGCCGAAGAAAATGATGAGCACGAAAGCAACCGCTGGAACGACCGGGATCAACCAGGCGTTCTCGAGGAACCACCCCGACTCGAGCACGACCTCGGTGGTCTCCGACGCTGCGACGACCACGGCTCAACCCCTCATTTCCGACAGTTCGTCGAGGGCGATGGAACGGCGGTTGCGGTACATCAGCAGGACCATCGCGAGCCCGACACCCACCTCGGCCGCGGCGACCGCGATCACGTAGAGGGCGAACGTGTGCCCGTCGGCGTTGCCGTTGCGCATCGCGAACGCAAGGAGGTTGATGTTGACCGAGTTCAGGATCAGCTCGATCGACATCAGCACGAGCACCGCATTCTTCCGGGCGATCACCCCGTAGACGCCGATGCAGAACAGGATCGCCGAGAGAAAGAGGAACTGATTCAGCAGCATCGTCAGTCCCTCCTCGCGAGCACGATGGCACCGATGACGGCCGCCAGCAGCACGAACGACAGCGCCCAGAACGGGAGCAGATAGGGACCGAAAATCTGGTCGGAGACCACGGCGGTGTCCATCGGTGCGACATCGACCGGCATGCGCTCCGAGCCGAACCCATCGTTCAGTGCGATCACCAACGTGACGAGGAGGAGGACCGACACCGGGATCCCGAGGAACCATCCCTTGTTGTTCAGCTCACGCTCGGCACCGATCTTGGCGCGCGTGAGCATGACACCGAAGAGGAACAGCACCATCACCGCTCCGACGTAGACGAGCACCTGCGTGAGGGCGACGAACTCGGCCGCGAGGAGCACGAACTGGGCGGCGGCGCCGGAGAGCACCACGACCAGCCACAGTGCGGCGTGGACGACGTTGTTGGTCGTGACGACGCGCAGTGCACCGAGCACCATGACCGCCGCGATGAGGTAGAAGCCCACGTTCTGTGCCACGAGCAGATCGGCGGACGGAGTCACTTCTTGCCCTTCTTGTCGGCACCGACCTCCAGATCCGGTGCCTCGGGCACCGTCTCCATCCACTCGCCGAGCTTGGACTTGTCGTGCAACAGGTCGGCGATGCGGGGCTCGGAGTACTCGTACTCGGGGCTCCAGAAGAGCGCATCGAACGGGCACACCTCGACGCAGATTCCGCAGTACATGCACAGCGCGTAGTCGATGTCGAACCGGTCGAGCTTGTTGACCTTCCTCGGCGCCCCGCCCGCGCGCCGGGGCGGTGCGAGTTCCTTGTGACCCTCGATGTAGATGCACCAGTCGGGGCACGAACGCGAGCACAGCATGCACGAGGTGCAGTTGCCCTCGTGCAGTGCGATGACCCCACGGGCCCTGATGGGCGGAGTCTCCTTCTCGTGCGGGTACTGCACCGTCGCGGCACCGTCGGTGGCCGTGCGCACGAGCGTGGAGAACGTCACTCCGAGACCCTTGAGGAGACCGGGGACCTTGGGCTTGGGCATCAGAACGCCACCTTCAGTACGGCCGTCACCATGATGTTGGCGAGCGAGATCGGGATCAGCACCTTCCAGGCGAAGCGCTGCAGCTGATCCTCGCGGAAACGCGGGTAGGAGAAACGCACCCACATCACGAAGAACACCACGATGATCATCTTGGTGAACAGGATGAGCGGGCCGACCACGTTCATCCAGTTGTCCACGTCATCGATGGCGGTCCAACCGAACCAGGCGAAGGGAACCCCCCACCCACCGAGGAACAGGACCGAGGCGATCATCGAGAAGACACCGGCGGTCGCGAACTCACCGATGAAGAAGATGAGGAACCGGAATCCGGAGTATTCGGTCATGTACCCCGACACCAGTTCGGACTCCGCGATCGGCATGTCGAAGGGAGTCTGGGTGAGCTCGGCCTGCACCGCGATCATGAAGATGAGGAACCCGACGAATTGCGTGAGCAGGAACGGGTTGCCGAGCCCGTCCCAGCCGAAGATCTCGCCTGCGTTCTGCGCCACGACGATCTTCTGCAGGTTCATCGTCCCTGCCTGGATCACCACGCCGATCACCGCGAGCACCATCGGCAGTTCGTAGGCGATCAGCTGACCGGCGGCGCGGAGTCCGCCAAGCAGCGAGTACTTGTTGGCGCTGGACCATCCCGCGATCAGGATCCCGAGGACCGACACCGACGACACGGCGAGTGCGTAGAAGATCCCACCGTCGAAGTCGGTGAACCACGCGTCGGGGCCGAAGGGGACGACGGCGACCAGCAGGAACGTGCTCGCGAGCACCACGAGCGGGGCGATCTTGAAGATTCGGGCCTCCGGCTGGGCGTTCGTGGGGACGATGTCCTCCTTCTGCAACCACTTGCCGACTTCGGCGAACAACTGCAACGAGCCGTAGGGACCGGCCTCCATCGGCCCGAGACGCGACTGCATGAACGACATCATCTTGAACAGGAAGAGGTACACGACGGTGCCCGCGGGCAGAAGCACGGCCACCAGTCCACCCAGCACGCGCAGGAGCGACTCGGCCCAGTAGGCCAGTTCCACGCCGACCATCAACGGTCGATGTCCCCGAGGATGAAATACAACGAGGCCAAGATCGTGATGATGTCGGGCACGTAGACACCACGCAGCACCCACGGCACGATCGAGATGTTGTTGAACGAGGCCGAGCGGATCTTGACACGGAACGGTCCGAGGTCACCCTTGGACACGACGTAGTAGCCCATCTCACCGAGCGGATTCTCCGTGGAGACCCAGGCCTCACCCTCGGGCACCTTGATGATCTTGGGGACCTTGGTCATCACCGGTCCGGCCGGGATCGTGTCGAGCAATTGGTCCACGATCTTGGTCGACTCGCGCACCTCCTGCAGGCGCACCCAGCACCGGGCGAAAGAGTCGCCGTCGGGATGCGTCCAGACCTTCCAGTCGGCCTTGTTCCACGCCATCGGGAGGTCCTGGTCGCGGCGCAGGTCCCATTCGACACCACTGGCGCGCAGGTTCGCTCCCGACAATCCGTAACTGAGCGCCACGTCCCGCGGGATCACACCGACGCCGCGCGTGCGCGATTGGAAGATCTCGTTGCCGAAGAGCAGGCTCTCGATCTCGTCGCAGAACCGACGCAGTTTCACCATCACGGTGCGGGTCTCGTCGATGAACCCGGCCGGCAGGTCGTCCTTGAGTCCGCCGATGCGGTCGAAGTTGGGATGGAACCGACCGCCGGTCGCGGCCTCGATCAGATTCAGCACGTACTCGCGGTCGCGGAACGCGAAGAACACCGGGGTCACCGCACCCAACTGCACGCCGAGGTCCCCGAGGAACAGCGACACGTTGGCGATGCGCGACAATTCGAACAGGATCGTGCGGATGTGCTGGGCGCGAGGTGGCGCCTCCACACCCATCAGTTTCTCGGCCGCCAGGATGAAGGGCACCTCGTTGGCGAACGATCCGAGCCAGTCGATCCGGTTGATGAGGGCGGTCACCTGCGGGAATGTCCGCACCTCGGTGAGCTTCTCGTAGCCACGATGCATGTACCCGGCCACGGGCTCGGCCCACACCACCTGCTCACCATCGAGACGCGCCACGATGCGCAGGGTGCCGTGGGTTGCGGGGTGCTGTGGCCCGATGTTGAGGGTCATGCCCTCGGTCTCGAGCTCGACGTTCACGCGTGCGTCGGCGGCCTGGGCCGCGATGTAGCTGAGCTGCTGGCGATCACCGAGCATCGTCATGATGCATCGTCCTCTCCGTTTGAATCCTCTCCCGGCAACGGCTCGACATCGACGATCCCCGGCCAGGGCTTCACCATGCGCGCGAGCAATGGGAAGTCCTTGCGGAGGGGGTGGCCCTCGAAGTCGGTCGGCAGGTACATGTTGCGCAGGTCGGGGTGACCGTCGAAGGAGATCCCGAACATCTCGTGCGTCTCGCGCTCGTGCCAGTTCGCGCCTGCGAACACCGCCGAGATCGACGGCACCGACATCGACTCGGGGACATCGGTCTTGATGGTGACCCCGACGGTCTCGCAGGGCTTGACGAACCGCGCGAAGACCTGGAACCTCGACTCGCCACCCGCGTACCCCTGGCGGATCGTCATGTCGCGCTCGACAGCCGGCTCGGTCGGGTCGTCCTCACCCTTTCCGTAGGGCGAGGGCATCCAGTCGATCGCGGACAAGAAGCAGAAATATCCGTAGCCGAGCGACTTCAGCGTCTCGACGGTCGTGCGCCAGGCCGTGGCGTCGACGCGCACCCAGATGTCGTCCCCTGGCTTGAGGAGCGAGTCGCGCACGGCGTCCCCGAGCGCACCGGTCACCTCGGCGAGCGCGGCCGCACGGACATCGTCGCGCACCTCTGCGGTGGTCTCAGTCGACGACAACGGGAACACCGCCCTTCTCCGCCGACGAGCCGTCCACGGCCGACATCGGCCGGGTGCCCTCGCCTCGCCAACGCGCGCCCATGTCCTCGTTCTTGATGCGTTGCTGGAGCAGCACGATCCCCTCGAGGAGCGCCTCGGGTCTCGGGGGACAACCGGGCACGTAGACATCGACGGGGATGATCTGGTCCACCCCCTTGGTGACCGAGTAACTGTCCCAGTACGGGCCGCCGCAGTTGGCGCACGAGCCCATCGAGATCACGTACTTGGGTTCGGGCATCTGCTCGTACAGACGCTTGATCGCCGGTGCCATCTTGTCGGTGACCGTTCCCGAGATGACCACCAGGTCGGCCTGACGCGGGGATGCCGGCAGTGGGATGACGCCGAGGCGCATCACGTCGTAGCGGGGGGACCCGAAGGCCGCACCCATCTCGATCGCACAGCACGCGAGTCCCCATTGGTACACCCACAGGCTGTAGGAGCGCCCGAGGTTGAACAATGACGTCAGCGGCTTGGGCAGCCGTCCGCGATCAACGAGTCCCATGTCCAGATCTCCCTGTCAGACCCACCGCAGGACGCCCTTGCGCCACGCATAGATCAGGCCGAGCAGCAGGATCGCCACGAAGATGCCCATCTCGACGAGACCGAAGCCGCCGTAGCGCTCCAGCTGGGTCGCCCACGGAAAGATGAACACGGCCTCCACGTCGAAGATCACGAAGAGCAGCGCGAAGACGTAGTAGCGGATCTGGCTCTGCGACCAGCCCTCGCCGACCGGATCGACTCCCGACTCGTATGTGGTCAACTTCTCGCGGGTGGGTCGGCTCGGCCGGAGAAGGGCCGAGAGCCCAAGGAGCAGGCCCGCCAAGAGGAAGGCGGCGAGACCGAACCACACCACGGTGAGATACGACCTGAGAAAGGGGGACATGGGTTACAAAACTACTACGGGGCCTGAATGGAGCCCCAACTTCGGGCCCGGACGGGGCTCATGAGCCCTTGTGAGGTTCGCCACAACGCCACCGGCAGAGCGGGCGATCAGTCCCGGTGGTGATCGTTGTGAACGGTTCGACGGACCCGCCGTCCCGCGACTAGCGGCCGAATCCGGCGGTCTCGAGCACCCATGTCATGAGTGCGTCGCAGCGACGCCGGGCCGAGTCCAATTCTCGACGCGTCTCGCCCAGCAACGTCGCGACATCGGTGCCCACCACCGCGAGCTCGTCGGCACCCTCGTCGCGCGACCACTGCGCCACGATGGACTCCGTTGCCTCGGGATGGAACTGCAGACCCACGCTGCGGTGATGCACGAAGGCCTGGGGGCCGACCTCGGACTGCGCGAGGAGGGTCGCACCCGAGGGCACCGTGAAGGCGTCGTAGTGCCACTGCATCCAGGGTCCCTCGAACATCGCGGCTGGTGCGCCGGTCCCCGACTCGAGTGCCGGGTCCACCGTGCACCACCCGATCTCGGCCCTCGCTGCACGCGACACGGTCCCACCCAGGACCGTGGAGAGTTGCTGGGCGCCGAAACAGATCCCGAAGACCGGCACTGCCGCATCGAGAGCGGCGCGGATCAACCTCTGCTCGGCGAGCACCGGGACCGCGACATCATCCCAGTACGTGCTCCATCCGGACCCGAGAGACACCACGAGGTCGGCACCCTCGAGATCGGGTTCGTCGGTGTCACGCGGCCACGCAGAGTGCGACTCGCGGATGCGCTCGGTGAACGACCAGCCCAGGCGACGCATCGCGTGCCCGACGAGACCAGGATCGGTGTCCCCTGCGTTTCCGATGAGAATTGCGCGCACGACCACTACCGTAGGGGGTGTGCCCAAGAGCCCCGTGAGTTCCGCCGAGATGGCCTCGGCGCGTGCAGCGGGAGCCGACGTCGTCAAGCGCACCCCCGTGGTGGACTCGGCCGCGCTGTCGGAGCGATGCGGTGGAACAGTGGTCCTGAAGGCGGAGAACCTCCAGCGCACCGGCTCGTTCAAGATCCGCGGAGCGATGGCCAAGATCGCCTCGCTCGGGTCGGGCGCCGCGCGCGGCGTGGTGGCAGGAAGTGCGGGGAACCATGCACAGGCCCTCGCCTTCGCGGCACGACACCACGGGATCCCCTGCGAGATCTTCGTGCCGGCCGGTGCATCACTGTCGAAAATGGCCGCTGTGCGCAGCTACGGTGCGACGCTCACCGAGGGTGGTGATTCACTCACCGACGCCGTCGCGATGGCATGCCAGAGAGCCGAGTCGACCGGGATGCAGTTCTGCCATCCCTACGATGATCCCGTGGTGGTGGCGGGCCAGGCCACGCTCGGGCTCGAGTTGTTCGAGGACATCGCCGAACTCTCCACCGTCATCGTGCCTCTCGGGGGCGGAGGCCTCACCGGGGGCGTCGCGGTCGCGTGCAAGAGTGCGGATCCCCGCATCAGGGTGATCGGAGTGCAGGTGCGCGCGTGCGCGCCCTATGCGGGCATGGCTCCGGCTGACGGGCCGATCGTGACGCTCGCCGACGGCATCGCGGTCAAGTCGCCGGGCGACTTCACGCGCCCGATCATCGAGAACTGGGTCGACGAGGTGGTCGTGGTCGAGGAGGACCTGGTGGCCGATGCAATGGTCCTGCTCATGGACCGCGGCAAGCTCTGGGTCGAGGGGGGCGGTGCGGTCGGCGTGTCGGCGCTCTTGTCGGGTCAGGTCGCACCCGACACCTCGGGCACCACGTGCGTCGTGCTCTCGGGGGGCAACGTCGACCTCGGGCTGGTGCCGAACCTCATCCGGCGCCACGAGACGCAGGTGGGACGCCGCGTCATCGTGTTCGCACGCATCTCGGATCGCCCGGGGGGACTCGCGCGCTTGCTGACATTGTTCGCCTCGCACGGGGCGAACCTCATCGAGGTCGAACACGTGCGCGAGGGCGTCGACCTGCACGTGCGCGAGACCGGGGTGCAGGCGGTGCTCGAGGTCCGCGGACGCGACCATGCCGATCAGGTCATCGCCACTGCGCGAGCGGCCGGATACGAGATCCACGAGATCTCGTGAGCCGACGACCGTTCGTGGCGATCCCCGGTCGTCGCAGCCCGGAGGCCGAGGGTCATCGCACGCCGGTGGTGAGCGGCGGACGTTTCTACGCCGATGCCGTGCAGCGCGCGGGGGGCCTCCCCCTGGTGGTGCCCCCCACCGACGACTCCGACCTGGTGATGGCCACGATCGAGCGCTGCGATGCGATGGTTCTCCTGGGAGGGGGTGATGTCAACCCGTCCCGTTACGGCCAGGCCGAGCACGCACGGCTCTACGGGGTGGACGACTTCCTCGACGGCTTCGAGATCACCGCCCTCGAGCACGCATTCGCCCGCGACATCCCGGTGCTGGCGATCTGCCGCGGGCACCAAGTGCTGAACGTGGCACTCGGTGGCACGTTGATCCAGCACCTCGACAACACCAACGACCACCGCGACGTGATGCACACGGTACGGGTGGTCCCGGGGTCGCGGGTCGCCTCGGCGATGGGAACACTCGAGCCGGACGTCCACTCGTTCCATCATCAGGCGATCGATCGCATCGGCGGGGGACTCGAGGTCACCGCGACGGCACCCGACGGGACGATCGAGGCGGTGGAACTCGCGGGGGCATCGTGGGTGGTCGGGGTGCAGTGGCATCCCGAGGACACCGCGGCCGACGATGCGGCCCAGCAGGGCCTGTTCGACGAACTGGTCCGTCGCGCGTCGGCGCGTTGAGATCAGCGCGCGAGCGACTCGGTGGCGTTCAACAGCCAGCCCGGCAGGAATCCCACCAGCAGTGTGAATGCGACCGCGAGACCCACCACGATCGCCACGGCCCGTTGCACCCGCGGACGTGAATCATCGGTCGGCTCATCGAGCCACATGCTCACCATGATCCGCAGGTAGAGGTACGCGCCCACCACCGCCGCGACCATCGCGATGATCGCAATGGCGTACGACTTGGCGTCGACGGCCGACTTGATGACCCCGAACTTGGCGACGAACCCCGACGTGAGCGGAACCCCGGCCTGTGCGAGCAACAGGGTCGAGAATGCGAGTGCGAGCGCCGGTCGGCGCCTGCCGAGACCCGCGAAGTCGGCCAGTGACGTGGCCGAGTCCTCCTGGCCGGCCACCACCATGACCGAGGCGAACGATCCGAGCACGAGCACCGAATACGCCACCAGATACAGACCAGACGACGCGAGGCCGTCGCTGCCCGGGTGGGAGGCGGCCTCGACGCCCACCAGCACGAACCCGGCGTGGCTCACCGAGGAGTACGCGAGCATCCTCTTCACGTTCGACTGTGTGACGGCCATCAACGATCCGACCACCACCGCCGCAACCGCGAGTGCCCACACCGCCGGTCGCCAATCGTCGACCCGGCGCTCGAAGCCGGTGACCAGGACCCGCATCAGGGCTACGAACGCCGCGACCTTGCCCGCCGACGCCATGAACGCCGTCACCGGCGAGGGCGAGCCCTCGTAGACATCGGGGGTCCAGACGTGGAACGGCGCGGCCGAGACCTTGAAGGCGAACCCGACGAGCAACAACCCGATGCCCACGAGCAAGAGTGTGTCGGAGCCGTCGATGCGGGCCTTGCCGCTGAGTCCGACCACGATCATGTCCAGGCTCGTGCTTCCGGTCGCCCCGTAGACGAGAGCGATGCCGTAGAGCAGGAATGCGGATGCGAACCCACCGAGGACGAAGTACTTGAGGCCTGCCTCCTGGCTCTGCTCACGACGACGGTTGCTCGCGGCCAACAAGTACAGCGACAGGCTGAGAATCTCCAGGCCGAGGAACAACACGATGAGGTCGTTCGCCGCTGCCAGCACGATGCCACCGATGGCGCCCGTGAGCAGGAGGGTCTGGAGCTCGACGCCATCATCGGGTGAGCCGGCGAGGTGCGCGTGCAGCAGCAGTGCCACCACCGCCGCTGAGCCGCAGATCAACACGATCGAGAGCGCGGCGAAACGGTCGATGAGGATCGCATCGGAGACGAGGTACTTGCCGATAACGGTCGAGTCCCTCTCCCATTGCACCGCACCACCCACGGCGGCCGAGACCGAGACCGCGACCGTGAGCGACGTGGTGAGCGTGCGCGACCATCCACGCAGGAGCGAGCCGCAGAGCAGGACGGCGCACGCACCTGCCAGGAGGATCAACAGTGGGGCGAGGTCCCCCCACTCGATGCCCGGCGCGACGAGACCCCTCTCCATCAGCCCCCTCCCCCGTGCGACGCACCACCGGCGGGGGCTCGGAACTCGGTGCGACTCTCGACGTGCTCCACCAGGCGGCCCACCGAGGGCTCGATGCGCTCGAGCATCGGCTTGGGGTAGAGACCGGTGAAGACGATGATGCCGATGAAGACAAGGATCAGCGATCCCTCGCGCAGGTTCATCTCGCCGAACCCGGCATTGGCCTCGTCGACCGGACCATGGAAGACGCGCTGGTAGGCCCACAGCAGATAGAGAGCCGCCAGGATGACTCCGGTCGCGGCCACCACGGTCCACCACCGCGCGGTCTCGAACGAGCCGATGAGCACGAGGAACTCCCCGACGAAGCCGTTCAGACCCGGGACACCGATGGAGGAGAGCATCACCACCATGAACGCAGCCGCGAAGATCGGTGCGACGGACTGGATGCCTCGCAGCTCGGCGATCTCGCGCGTGTGGCGGCGCTCGTAGATCATGCCCACGAGGAGGAACAGCGCACCGGTGGACACACCGTGATTGACCATCTGGACGACGGAACCCGTCAATGCCTGGCTCGTGATGGCGAAGGTGCCGAGCACGATGAAGCCGAGGTGCGCCACCGACGAGTACGCCACGAGACGCTTCAGGTCGCGCTGCATGGTCGCGGCGATCGCGCCCCACAGCACGCCGATGACCGCGAGCGTCAGCAGAGCCGGACGCGCCCACACCGACGCCTCGGGGAACAGGTAGAGACCGAACCGCAGGAACCCGTAGGTGCCGAGCTTGAGCAGCACCCCGGCGAGGATCACCGACCCACCGGTCGGGGCCTGCGTGTGGGCGTCCGGCAACCAAGTGTGCACCGGGAAGAGCGGCACCTTCACGGCGAAGGCCACTGCGAACGAGGCGAAGAGCCAGCGCCCGGTCGAGGTGGCGAGGTCGGACCGCTCGGCGATCTCGACGAGGTCGAAGGTGAACCGGCCCAGGTCGCGAGAGGCGAGGGCCGCAGTCGCCACGATGCCGACCAGCATGAACGCCGACCCGAGCATCGTGTACAGGAAGAACTTGGTGGCGGCATACACGCGCTTGTCGTAGCCCCACCCGCCGATCAGGAAGTACATCGGCACGAGCACGATCTCGAAGAACACGAAGAACAGGAACAGATCGAGCGAGAGGAACGAGCCCATGACGCCGGCCTCGAGCATCAGCAACCACGCGAGATAGCGCTTCTCGTCGTGGTGCGGATCCACACCCAGAATCACGAGCGGGAACAGGATCCCCGTGAGCACCACCATGAAGAGTGCGATGCCGTCGACACCGAGGTGCCACGAGATCCCCCATGTCTCGATCCACTCATGGCGCGAGACGAACTGGAATCCACCCGAGTGCGAGTCGAACGATGACAGCAACCACAGCGACATGGCCGCGGTCGACACGCTGACCACGGTCGCGACGAGCTTGACCTGCTCCGGCATGCGCGTGGACATGAGAGATACGATCGATGCCCCGATCACGGGCACCAGCACGAGCGCCGTGAGAATCGGGAACGGCACCGGCGCAGAGGTCGCCGCGAGCATGACTCCGCTCATGTCCACCCCCGCAACAGGAACCATGCGAGCACGAGCACCGCACCGGCCCCCACGATCGCGGCGTAGCCGCGGACGAATCCGGTCTGGGTGCGGCGCACGAGGCCCGAGAGCGACAGCACCACCCGGCCGGTCCCGTTCACGGCACCGTCGACGATGCCGGCATCGGCATCGGCCACGGCCTGGAAGGCGGCACGGCCGGGTCCCCCGACGACCGCGGAGACCAGCGAGTCGTAGCGCCAGCCATCGGCGAGCACGGTCGGCTCGATCGGTCGGGCCCTGCCGCGCGAGTACACCGCGATCGAAGCCGCGATGCCCGCCGATGCAACGAGGATCGCCAGCACCAGCAGCCACCACTTGTTGTCGTAGGCCCAGGTGCCCTTGATGTCGGCCTCCGCTCCGTGCACGACCGGTGCGAGCCAGTGCTCCAGCCAATGGGTCGACTTGGAGAAGGGCAATTGCATCCCACCACCGACGACCGACAGCGCCGCGAGGACCACGAGCGGGGCCGTCATCACCCACGGGCTCTCGTGCGGCTCACCTTCGTGCGAATGGTCGCCGTGCGCGCCGTGCGCGGCCGCGGCGTCGTGCCAGCGCGCCTCACCGAAGAAGACCATGACCACCTGGCGGGTCATGTAGTACGCGGTGAGCAGCGCAGTCACCATGCCGACGGCCCACAGCGCCCTGTTGTTGGCGAACGCGTAGAGCAGGATCTCGTCCTTGGACCAGAACCCGGCGAAGGGCGGGACACCCGCGATCGCGAGCCACCCGATGATGAAGGTGAATCCGGTGATCGGCATCACCTTGCGGAGCGCTCCCATGCGGCGCATGTCCTGTTCATGGTGCATGCCGTGGATCACCGAACCCGACCCGAGGAAGAGCAGGGCCTTGAAGAAGGCGTGCGTGATCATGTGGAACACCGCGGCCACGTAGGCACCCGAGCCGATCGCGAGGAACATGAAGCCCAGCTGCGACACCGTCGAGTAGGCGAGCACCTTCTTGATGTCGGTCTGGGCGACCGCGATCGTTGCGGCGAACAGTGCCGTCGCCGCGCCGACTACAGCGATCACATCGGTGGCCCACGGATGGGCAGCGTCCAGGACCGGGGCCATCCGGGTGAGCAGGAACACTCCCGAGGTCACCATCGTGGCCGCGTGGATCAGGGCAGAGACCGGGGTCGGGCCCTCCATCGCATCGGGCAGCCACAGGTAGAGGGGCAACTGTGCACTCTTGCCGCAGGCGGCGACCAGCAGCATGAGCGCGATGCCCGTCGCGGTCACCGCGGCGATCTGACCCTTCTCGGCGGCATGGTTGATCGCCCCGTAGGACAGCGTGCCCACCGCCGAGAAGGCGAGGAACATCGCCACCATCATTCCCCAGTCACCGACGCGGTTCGTCACGAAAGCCTTCTTGCCCGCCGTGGCCGCCGACTCGCGGTCGTGCCAGAACGAGATGAGGAAGTAGGAACAAGCGCCCACGCCCTCCCATCCGAGGAAGGTCACGAGCAGGTTCTCCCCCATCACGAGCATCAGCATCGAGAACACGAAGAGGTTCAGGTACATGAAGAACTTCGGGAACTTCGGGTCACCCTTCATGTAGCCGATCGCGTACAGGTGGATGAGCGAACTGATCCCCGTCACGAACAAGGCCATCGCGATCGAGAGCGGATCAGCCGCGAGGGCCATGTCCACCTTCAGCGATCCGACGGGCACCCACTCGAAGACTCGCAGCACGAGGTTGCGCTCCTCCTCGGGCCGGCCGAGCAGGTCGAAGTAGGTCGCGGCCACCACCAGGAACGACGAGGCGGTCGCGAGCGTCGCAACGACGCCGGCACCGGGCTCGCCGAGACGACGACCCAGGACCAGGATGACGAGGAACCCGGCGAGGGGCAGTGCAGGAATCAACCAGAGGAGATCGGCCAAGGCGTCATCCCCTCAGGTCCGCGAGATCGTCGGCGGTCACGCTCGCGCGACGTCGCATGATCGACACGATGATGCCGAGGCCGACCACGACCTCGGCGGCGGCCACCACGAGCACGAAGAACACCACGACTTGGCCGTTGATGTCACCGAGTCGGGATGCGAGCGCGACGAACGACAGGTTCACCGCGTTGAGCATCAACTCGATGGACATGAACATCACGAGCGGGTTGCGACGCACCATCACCCCGAGCGTCCCGATGCCGAACAGCACGGCTGCGAGGACGAGGTACCACGTCGTGGTGGGCACGACTGCGGCGATCACGGACGCACCGGGTGGCCCGCGCCGGGCGACCTCTGGCGGCGGGCCAGGAGCACGGTCCCGACAACCGCAACGAGCAGCAGCACCGAGGTCAACTCGAAGGCGAAGGTGTTGGACGAGAAGATCTCCCGGGCGATCTCGCGCACGTTCGCGTCATGGGCATCCGCTCCCGTCGGGGCGAGACCCCGCGAGGGATCGGCGAGCGAGTCGCGGGCCCTCACGATCGCGGCGATCACCACGGCCGCGACACCGGTCGAGACCACGAAAGCGAGCGGACGCTGCACGCGCAGCGGCTCGATCCGCAGGTTCTCGGCACGGTCCACCCCGAGGAGCATGATCACGAAGAGGAACAGCACGACGATCGCGCCGGCGTAGACGATGACTTGAACCGCCGCGAGGAAGTGGGCCTGGAGGGCGACGAACGTGACGGCCACGCCGAACAGGGTCAGCACGAGACTGAGCGCCGCATGGACCGGGTTCGACCTCGTGACGACACCGAGTGCACCGACCAGGATCATCGCGGCCGAGCAGACGAAGACGAAGAGTGCCATCAGTCGTCACCGCCGCCGTCGCGCTCGTTCTGTCCGGGCTCGGGTGGGCGCACGCCGTGACCGAGCTCGCCGCTCCAGGCCACGATCCCCTCGAAGTCGGCGTCGCCCGATGGTGATGTCGCGCGCATCCATCCGGAGGTGTGGAGATCCTCGCCCGGTCGCCAGTCCTCCCAGGGCAGCTCCCGCGGGCGTCCCTCGTCGTCGACCAGGAGTTCGTCCTTGGTGTAGATCGCATCGCGACGATTGGTGAAGGAGAACTCGAACAACTTGGTCTCGGTGATCGCCTCGGTCGGGCAGGCCTCGACGCACAGATCGCAGTGGATGCACCGCAGGTAATTGATCTCGTAGACGAAACCGAACCGCTCACCGGGAGATGTCGGCGCATCTGGGTCGTTGTCGGCGCCGCGCACGTAGATGCACCGTGCAGGGCACACACCCGCACACAGTTCGCACCCGATGCACTTCTCCATGCCGTCCTCGTAACGATTCAGGACGTGCCGACCGTGGAGACGCTCGGGCTTGTCGATCTTCTGGTCGTGATCGTCGCGCTTGTCGCGCCGCCATGCCCTGCCACCCGAGTACTCGGTGGTGACGCGGTTGCGCCGCCCGTGCTGGCGGATCGTGACGAGGAAACCTCCGAGGTAGCCCATCAGAATTGTGCTCCATCCCGCTCGCGGTTCTCGCGACTCACTCTGTTGGCACGCGACAACAACCCGTAGCCACCGAGGAGCACAAGTGCCGTCGCCAAGGTTACGACCACCTGGTCCCATCCGGCCTCGCGCCCGACCCTCTGGGCCGCCAACAGCATGAACCACGCGAGCGAACCGGGGATCAGCACCTTCCAACCGAGGTCCATCAACTGGTCATAGCGCAGGCGCGGGAGCGTCGCACGGAACCAGACGTAGACATAGAGGAAGGCGATGACCTTGATCAGCAACCACACCGTTCCCTCGATCGCGTTAGGGATCGGGAGATCGATCGTGGTGTCGCCGATCCCGATCGGCTGGGGACCACCGAAGAACAGTGTCACGATCAGCGCCGACATTGTGATCGTGTTCATGAACTCGGCGAGGAAGAACAGTGCGAAGCGGATCGAGGCATACTCGGTGTTGAACCCACCCACGAGCTCCTGCTCGGCCTCGACGAGATCGAAGGGTGGCCGGTTCAGCTCGGCAGTCGCCGCGATGAGGAAGATGACGAAGGGCACGAAGCCGGTGGTCACGATGTTCCAGTTCCCGATCGAGGTCTGCAGGTCGACGATTCCCGCCGTCGAGAGCGTGCCCGACACCAGGAGCACACAACCGAGCGAGAGACCGAGAGCGGCCTCGTACGACACCATCTGGGCGGAGGCGCGGACCGATCCGAGCAACGGGTACTTCGACCCGCTCGACCATCCCGCGAGCATGATGCCATAGACCGCGATCGAGGAGATCGCCAGGGCGAACAGCACTCCGACGGGTGGATCGGCCAACTGCAGGCGCGTCTGCTGGCCGAGCAGTGTCACGATCCCGGCCTTGTCGCCGCGGAAGTCCCCGCCGAGGGGAATGATCGCGAATGCGAGGAACGCGGGCACGAGCGCGAGGTACGGCGCGAGACGGAACACGAACTTGTCGGCCCTCTCCGGCAGGAGATCCTCCTTGAAGAACAACTTGATCCCGTCGGCGAGCGTCTGGAGCAGACCGAAGGGGCCGGCCTTGTTCGGCCCGACACGGTTCTGCATGCCGGCGATCACCTTGCGCTCGAACCAGACCATCAGCATGGTCGCGACGAGCCCGACGACGAAGACGAGGAGGACCTTGACCACAACGACGAGCACCACCGCCCATCCGATGCCGCCCTCGAGCATCGGGTCGACCGCGAGCTGGCCGGTCACGGCACCTCGATGCTCACGTCGAGTGCTCCCGTGCCGCGCACGAGCTCGCGTATGTCGGCGCCCGGCTGGTTGAACGGGGAGAGCGCGGTCCCCCGGGGCACGCGCGCCGAGACCGAGACCGGCAGCACCACGGCGCGCTCGCCCGCGACGACCCTCACCGGTTCGCCGGCCACCGCACCGATGCGCTCCAGATCGAGCGGATGCACGGCGATTCCCGCACCGGGCGCGAGGGAGGCGAGTGCCGGGCTCGTGCGCGTCGCGATCGCAGAGTCGTAGAGCTTGCGGGCGAGCACGAGGCGGAACTCGTGGGAGTTGCGCGCGCCGGGCGCGGTTCGCCGCACCGGGTGTGCCGCGGCCGGTGCGCGACGCACGACCACCCCGTCCACGTCGTTGGCGAGTCGCGACGTCGCCTCGCCCCATCCCGGAGCTCCCGATTCCATCGCTCGCCGCACATCGACCAGGGTGGCGACACCGAAGTCGTGCCCGAGCATCTCGGCGAGTTCGGCCGCGATCATCCAGTCGGTTCGCGCGGTCCCCGGTGCCGTGACCTTCTGCGCCGTGCCCGTGACGCGCCCCTCGAGGTTCGTCGTGGTGCCATCCTTCTCCCCGGCGACCGCGGCGGGCAGCACCACGTCGGCATGCGCGGCGCTCGGCGACAGGAACGCATCGATCGACACGACGAACCGGGCACCGGCGAGTGCACGCCGCGCGAGGTCGGCATCGGGGACATCGGAGAGCGGATCGGATCCGAGCAGCACGAGACACTCGATGCGACCCTCAGCGGCGTCGTGCAGGATCGTCGCGGCATCGCGGCCGTCGCGGGGGGCCAGTCCCAGCGACAGGGCACCGCGCACGTTCGCGCGACGCAGGACCGGCAGAACCGACGCGGCGGGAGCCGCTGCGAGCAGCGACTCGACGGCGGACATCGTGTGCGACGCAGATTCGGCGAGATTGGCGCGCCCCGCCACCACGACCGTCGAGCCGGACGCCAACTGGGTCATCACGGCGGCATCGGTGAGGAGTTCGGCGACGGCTTCGGGTTGGGTTCCCGGCTCGCAGCGCACCGAGCGCCACGCGAGGGCCGTCAGGGCCGTCTCGACCGCGGAGATCTCGATGATCCGGATCCTCTTCTTCATGGCTGCGTCGCGGAGACGCAGGTGAAGGACCGGCAATTCCTCCTTGAGATCCGGCGCCACGAGCACCACCGTCGCGGCCGAGCAGGCCTCGTCGATCGTCGCTTGCGGCATCGCCAGCACCTCGGCGGGCAGACCATCGTCGAGTTGGGCGTCACGCATGGTGCAGCCGAGCGCATCGGCGAGCCGACCCCACATGAAGGCGTCCTCGTTCGTACCGCGCGCACCACCGAGGATCGCCGTCGATGCGCCCGCGCCGCGGAGGTGGGTCGCGACCTCGTCGAGTGCGTCGGCCCAGGTGGCCGTCGCGAGCGCGCCGTCGCGGCGCACGAGCGGGACGAGGACGCGATCGCCGGAATTCACCGACTGGAAATCGAAACGACCGCGGTCGCACAACCAGCCCCAGTTGACCGGGTCGGAGTCCACCCCCTGGACGCGCACGATCTCGTCGCGACTCGACTGCACGACGGTGCGGCACCCGACGCTGCAGGTGGTGCAGGTGCTCTCGCGCTGCTCGAGATCCCACGGGCGCGCCTTGAACCGGAACGGCTTGGCGGTCAGCGCACCCACCGGGCAGATCTGCACCGTGTTGCCCGAGAAGTACGAGGCGAACGGCTCGTCGGGGAAGGTCATCACCTGCGTGTTGTTGCCGCGCTGGGTGAACTGGATCAGCGCGTCCCCGGCCACGTCGTCGGCGAAGCGGGTGCAACGGTCGCACAGGATGCACCGCTCACGGTCGAGGTAGACGATCTCACTGATCGGGATGGGCTTCTCGTAGTGGCGCTTCTCCTCCACGAACCGGCTCTCGCCGGGGCCGTGGCTGAACGCCTGGTCTTGGAGCGGGCACTCCCCTCCCTTGTCGCAGACCGGGCAGTCGAGCGGGTGGTTCGCGAGCAGCAACTCGATCATCCCCTCCTGTGCGCGCTTGACCTGCGGGGTGTCGGTGCGCACGACTTGGCCCTCGGCCACCGGTGTCATGCAGGACACCACCATCATCGGCCCGCGCGGTCCCTCGACCTCGACGAGACACTGGCGGCACATGCCGACCGAGTTCATGCGCGGGTGGTAGCAGAAGCGCGGGATGTACTCGCCGGCCCTGTCGGCGGCGGCGATGATCCACTCGCCCTTGTGCGCCTCCACGGTGCGCCCGTTGATGGTGACCGAGACCGCGTTCGGATCGGACTCCGGTGCCGGAATCGCCTCGCTCCCGGCATCGACGGTCGTCACGGGGCCACCGCCCTGACGGGAATGCGGGTGCGCCGCGAGACGCGCTCCTCGAACTCGGAGCGGAACAGCGTGAGCGCGGAGTGCACCGGCACGAATGCCGACGGGCCGACGAAGCAGATCGTGGTCATCTTGTAGGGGAACGGAACGGCCGCGAGTCCGAGATCGGACGACGAGGCGTGCGGGAAGTCGCCCGGGCAGATCGACTGGCCGACCTCCATCAACTGGTCCAGATCCTCCATGGTCCCGCGACCGTCGACGACACGGGACAGGATGCGCTCGAGCCAAGTGCCCCCCTCGCGGCACGGTGTGCACTTGCCGCACGACTCATGGGCGTAGAAGCGGGTGAGCGTGAGTGCGGCGCGCGGGATGTCGGTGGTGTGGTCCATCACCATCACCGCCCCCGAGCCGAGCATCGAGCCCGCCGGTCCGACCCGGCTCGCCTCGAACGGCAGGTCCAACTGATCGGGGGTGAACCACGGTGCCGAACCGCCACCGGGGACGAAGGCCTTCAGGGTGTTGCCGTCGCGGATACCCCGACAGAACTCGTCACCGTAGATCAGGTCGCGGAACGTCGTCGTGCCGTTGACGATCTCGTAGACACCGGGCCGCGCGACGTGACCCGACACCGCGACCATGCGGGTGCCCGGCGAGGTCGCCGTCCCGATCGCGGTGTAGGCCGATGCCCCGTTGCGCATGATCCACGGGAGGTTCGCGAGTGTCTCGACGTTGTTCACGATCGTGGGCTGGCCGTAGAGACCGATCGCGGCCGGGAAGTACGGCGGCTTGAGCCGCGGCATCCCGCGGTTGCCCTCCAGCGACTCGATGAGCGCGGTCTCCTCACCCACCACGTAGGCGCCCGCACCCCAGTGCAGGACGATGTCGAGCGAGAACCGCGACCCGAGAATGTTGCGCCCGACATAGCCCGCCGCGTACGCCTCGTTCAGGGCGGTCGCGATGCGCTCCTGGGCGAGCGCCATTTCGCCCCTCACGTAGAGGAAGCACTGCGAGAGCCCCGCGGCGTAGCACGCGATCAGGCATCCCTCGATCAACTGGTGCGGATCGCGTTCCATGAGGAGGCGATCCTTGTAGGTCCCGGGTTCGCTCTCGTCACCGTTGACCACCATGTACTTGGGCCACACACCCTCGGGCGCGAGACCCCATTTCGTCCCGGCGGGGAACCCCGCGCCACCGCGACCCAGAACGGTTGCGGTGCGCACCTCGCCGTGCACCTCGGCCGCCGGCATGGCCAGCGCCCTTCGCAGACCGGCGTAGCCGTCGGTGGCGAGGAACCGCTCCAGTGTGTGCGAATCGGCATGGGCGAACCGCGACGTGACGATGCGCGGGCGGTCCCCCTCCCAGAATCCGGGGGCGTGCTGCCAGGTGCCGGAGGGGCCGCTCACAGCGCAGCCTTCCCGTCGAACCAGTCGGGATTGGAGACCACGGACTCGGGCGCGACAGCCCCCACGCCGCGACCGGCGGGAATCTGCTGACGCACGGTCGCCAGTGTCCCGTGTGCCGGGATCTCGCCGTCGAGACGACCCGCGCGAAGATCGTCGACGAGCGAGTCGAATGATTCCGTCGAGACGCGGAACCTGTAGCGGTAGTTCACCTGCAGGCACGGTGCCTCGGTGCAGGCGGCCTGGCATTCGGCGCGCTCCAGCGTGAAGAGCCCATCCGGGGTGGTTCCCCCCACGTGGACACCCAGGCGCTCCTCGGCGTGGTGGATCAACTCGTCGGCGCCCATCAGCGCGCACGACATCGTCCCGCAGATGTTCACCACGTACTTGCCGACTGCCTCGAACTTGAACATCTCGTAGAACGAGGCCGTGCCCCACACCTCGGCCGGTGTCGCACCGACGAGGTCGGCGATGTGGGCCATCGCCTCGTTGGTGACGTGACCATCCTGCTCCTGGGCGAGGTGAAGCAACGGGATCATCGCCGAGCGCGGCCGCGGGTAGCGGGCGATGGTCTCGATGGCGAGACGGACGTTGTCGTCGTTCAAGCGGGCCATCAGCGGTCCACCTCCCCGAGGACCGGATCGACCGACGAGATGACGGCGACAGCATCGGCCACGAGACCGCCACGCATCATGTGCGGCATCGCCTGGACGTTGACGAAGGACGGGGCCCTCACATGCATGCGCAGCGGGGTCGGTGACCCGTCGCTCACGACGTAGCACCCGATCTCGCCACGCGGGCTCTCGATGGCGACGTAGACCTCGCCCTCGGGCACCTTGAAACCCTCGGTGAAGATCTTGAAGTGGTGGATCAGCGCCTCCATCGACTCGTCGATGCGTGCGCGGGGTGGCGGCGTGACCTTCTTGTTCTTGATCCGGTAGTCGCCGGCGGGCATCGCATCGAGCACTTGGTGGACGATCCCGATCGACTCGCGGATCTCGTTCAGGCGGATCGCGTAGCGATCGTAGGAATCGCCGTGGGCACCGACGATGACGTCGAAGTCGACCTCGTCGTAGCGCAGGTAGGGCATGCCGCGACGCAGGTCCCAGGCCACTCCGGTCGAGCGCAGGATCGGACCGGTCGCACCGAGCGCGAGCGCCTCGGAGGAGGTGATCACCCCCACTCCCTGGAGGCGGTCGCGCCAGATCGGCTGGCCGTTCAGCAGGGTCTCGTACTCCTCGAGTCGCGGCGGGAGCATGTCGAGCAGGTCGAGGACGTCGTCGCGCCATCCCGCCGGGAGGTCGGCGGCCGTGCCACCGGGGCGGATGAAGTTGTGGTTCATCCGCAGTCCCGTGACCTTCTGGAAGAAGCGCAGCACCTCCTCGCGCTCGCGCCAGCCGTAGAGCATCATCGACACCGCCCCGATGTCCATGCCGTTCGTGGCGAGGAAGAGCAGGTGGCTGCTGATCCGATTCAACTCGGAGAGGAGCATGCGGATCCACACAGCGCGCTCGGGGATCTCGCCGTCGATGCCGAGGAGCTTCTCGACCGCCATCGAGAAGACGAGTTCGTTGTTCAGCGGCGAGAGGTAGTCCATCCGCGTCACGTTCGTGCCGCCTTGCATCCAGGTGAGCGACTCGGCGGTCTTCTCCATCCCGGTGTGCAGGTAGCCGATGATCGGCTTGCACCGCAGCACCGTCTCGCCCTCGAGCTCGAGCATCAGACGCAGCACCCCGTGCGTGCTGGGGTGCTGGGGCCCCATGTTGATGATCATGGTCTGGTCCTCGTCGGCCTCGGCGCGGACCTCGGCGAGTCTGGTGGCGTCGGCCTCGCTCATCCGCAGGACCGACCCCACCTCGCGCATCAACTCACGCGCACCCGAGAGGGCCCTCACCTGGAGTTCCTGTTCGCCCTCGCTGGTTCCGGCCGCCACCACGCCGGCCGCCGCCGGGGCCGCGGTGGCATCGGTTCGGTTCGTCGCGGCGGGAACATCCAAGGTGGTCATGCGTTCGCCCCCTTGAACTGCACCGGGATCCGGCCTTCGTCATAGTCCTTGCGCAACGGATGTCCCACCCAGTCCTCCGGCATGAGGATGCGGGTCATGTCGGGATGTCCGTCGAAGGAGATGCCGAACATGTCGAAAGTCTCGCGCTCGTGGGCCTCGGTGCCGGGGTGCACGTCGAACAGCGACGGCACGACCGGGTCGGACTCGGGGACCTGGGTGCGCAGACGGACACGCTCACCGCGCGAGATCGACAGCAGGTTCACCACGACCTCGAAGCGCTCCGGGGCCACACCAACGGGAAGTTCGCGCGCCGGGGCACCCAGATAGTCGACCCCCGTGAGATCCACGCACACCTCGAAGCCGTCGCGGTACAGCGCGCGCACGACCTCCACCAGCCTTTCGCGACCCGGGTGCAGCACGCGCTGGCCGCGCGAGGACGTGACGGGGCAACCGTGAACCACCTCAACCGCCGTTGGCACGGCCTCCTCCGCGGCTGTCGGCTCCGACATGGTCACTTCTGGCCGATCACGACGGGGACGGTGGCCGTGGGCGACACCGAGAGGTCGATCGCGGCACCGGCCCCGCTCGAGGAGCGCCGGCGCATGATCTCGCCGTCCTCTATCGACTGATGCAGAGTCTCGATCGCATGGATGAGGGTCTCGGGGGTGGGGGGACACCCCGGCGCGTACACGTCCACGGGCACGATCTGGTCGACGCCTTGCACGATCGCGTAGTTGTTGAACATGCCGCCGCTCGAGGCGCAGACCCCCATCGAGATGACCCACTTGGGCTCCATCATCTGGTCGTACACCTGGCGCAGGACGGGTGCCATCTTCTGGCTCACCCGCCCCGCCACGATCATGATGTCGGCCTGACGCGGCGAGGCGCGGAAGACCTCCATCCCGAACCGGGCGAGGTCGTAGTGCGCGGCTCCCGTTCCCATCATCTCGATCGCACAGCACGCAAGTCCGAACGATGCACACCACGACGAGCGCGACCGTGCCCACTTGACCAGGTCCTCGACACGGGCCGTCACGAAATTGTGGTTCACCCCGGCGAGGCCGTCGTCGAGCACGCTGCGCACCGCGTTCATCGGGCGACCCGCCCCTCGTCACCTGTGGCCACCGGAGCACGTCCCTCGAGTCCGACCACCCTCACACCCTCGCGCTCGACGGGGATCTCGCCGACCGGCGCGGAGCGGCGCTGGAGCGGACCCCAGTCCAGTGCACCGCGGGCGACCATGTAGACGAACGCGACGAAGAACACCACGCTGAACGCGATCATCTCGGCGAAGCCGAACGCACCGAGGAAGCGGCGATCCACGGCGTAGGGGTAAGCGAAGATCAACTCGATGTCGAACATGATGAAGAGCATCGCGATGACATAGAAGCTCACCGGGAAACGCTCCGGGGGCTCACGACCGGGAACGATGCCGCACTCGTAGGGTGCCTCCTTGGCGCTGCTCGGCCGGTTCGGTGCGAGCAGCCGCGATGCGACGAGGCTGAGCAGTGCGAACAGAACTGCGAGCACCGTCAGTGCGATGATCGGGAGGTACTGCCCCATGGCTCAGGCCGCCGGGGCTTTGAGCGCGAGATTGCCCCTCAGGTACGCCTCGCGGCGGTGGAGCAACCAGCACATCAGGGCGAAGATGATCCCGGAGCCGAGGGCGATCAGGAACGCCGGCTGCCGCTTTGCGCCGAGGTCGCGGATCATCACCACGTAACGGTGCGATCGGGACTCATCGATCACCGGTCGTGCCGGTGCCCGCCCGGGCTCGGTTCGCTGGGGCAGCAGGGTCGCAACCTCGACCACCGCGTACCGCGGCTTGTGGAAGAACGCGAAGAAATCGAGCGACTCACCGATCTTGGGGTAGCGCTCACCACCCCTGTCGTACACCGCGACTGCGGTGTACTCACCGGCCGAGAATTCCTCGGCCTCGACCTGGATGATCTCGTCGGCGGAGGCGATGGCCTGCCCGCGACGGGGGTCGGCCTCGTCGAGCAGCTTCCATCCCTCGGTGACCATCTGATTGGCGACCCTTGTCGACGCGGCGGACGCATCGAGCCCGGCCAGATCGACACCGGCCTCGATGACCTCGGCCTGATCGAGCAGTTCACCGTTGCGAACGATCGTCGCTGGTGATGCCGGCTCCCAACTCGGGGTCGGCCCCACCAGACCGATGCCGTAGACCGCCCAGATGATCGCCATCGACATCATCCAGCCCGCCAGTCCCGCCAGCGCAATCATGAACCCGAGGCGTGCCCCGAGGTTGGTGCCGAGGATGAGGTAGGTCGAGCCGATGAGTGTGATCACCATGACGAGGACGACGAGATAGCCGCGAATCTCGGGCTGCCAGGAGACGGCAAGGAGATTGGCCAGCATCAGAGACCCCTCACGTACTCCACAATCTCACGGATCTGGTCATCGGTGTAGATCTGACCGAAGGCGGGCATTCGACCGCTCCCCTGTCCCTGCTCGCCGTAGCGCTTGCCGTACTCGGAGCCGACCCTGAGGAACGCGACCATGTCCTCAGCGCTCGGGAACTGGCGCACCGTCGATCCACCGGTCAAGTTCGGCCCGAAGGCGCCGCCGCCGGTCGTCTGGGGATCACCGTAGGACCAGCCCTTGGTGTGACACCGCGCGCACGAATAGGCACCCGAACCGAGATCGAGGTTGAACAGAGCCTCGCCGAGCGATCCGTAGGTCCCGGCCTTGATCAGGCGATTTGCCTCGGCGATGATCTCGGCGTTCTTCTCCGCCGGCAGGGTGCCACCGTCGCAGGTCGGGTTCAACTTGCTGCGCGTGGAGGCGCAGTTCTCTTGCGGTATCTGGATCGATGCCATGTAGTCGACCAGGTTGTCGATCGACTGCTCGTTGAGCGGGCCCCCGCCGATCGTTCCCCACGCCGACATCGGAGAGAACGGCCGACCGTAGTTGAGGATGAACCGGATCTCGTCCTCGCTGAACCTGTAGAGGACGGTGTTCAGCGCCGGCGCCTTCCACGACACGGCCTTCACCTCCCCGGTCTTTGGGTCGGTCACCGAGTACTCGGCGACTCCGCCGTTCGCCGACATGCCACCGTGGCACCCGGCGCAGTTGAAACCGCCGTCGGCGGTTGCGGCGAAGTTGCGCCCACCCCACTTGGCGAACCGCTTCTCGAACCCGAACTCAGCACCCGCCTGACGACCGGGCTCGAGCACCCAATAGAGCGGGAGTGCGATGGTGACGATGACGAGGAAGACCAGACCGAGCAGCTGCACCCGCTCGAGACGCGGACCCTCGAGAACCTCGTCGTCGTAGTAGGGCTTGCGGTTGGCGGCGAGCTTCTGCTCGGCACCCACCTCGCGGCGCGACTCGCGGATGTTCGACCATGCGTACAGCGACCAGCCGATGAGCGAGGCGACGAGGATGATCCAGGCGATCGAGGTCGTGGCGAGAGCGACCATGTCAGTGACCTCCCGATCCCGCGCCGATGCAGTGCGGGCCCTCGGCCTCTTGACCCGTCGTGTTCACACCGATCGCGGGGCCGCCGAACACCGCGCCGGTGTCGATCACGAGCACGCCGTTGTTCACCGACACACCGAAGCGATCCATGCCGCGCGGAGCGGGACCACCCTTCTTCTCACCGACACGGTTGTATTGCGACCCGTGGCACGGGCACTCGAACCACTGCGAGCTCTTGCACTCGGGCACGCGGCAACCCAGGTGCGGGCACTTCTGGTACAGCGCCACGATGCCGGACTCCATGCCGGTGAGGACCGGCCCCTGGCTGCCGTAGACGGCGCGACCCTTGCTGAGCGCGCCCTTCGGGTACTCGGTGACCCAGGCGCGTGCCTCGGACAGATAGAGGAAGCCCCCGCCAGTGCGGATGTTCTGGATGACATCGTCGATCTTGCCGACCGTGATCTTGGAGCCGAATCCGCCCTCTGCGCCCTTCCACAGGAACGCCAGGACCGACGCACCGAATGCACCGATGCTCGCGCTCATCAACGTCACCGCCGTGCGGTTGAAGAACATCCGGCGCGACACGCCGATGGCCTCCTCGTCGGGGGCGACGAAGGGTGCCACCTCCGCCGGCTCGATGACCGCAACGGCGGTCGAACGGGCGGCCGCTTCCACCTCGCGGCCGGTCGCACCGTCGGATGTGATGGCGGCTTTCTTGTCGCGCGAACGGGTCTCGCGGGAGAGTGCCCCGGCACCGCGCACCTCGCTGCCGCGCACGGTGGTGAAGACTGCGATCGCTCCGAGCACGATTGCCGCCACGACGACCAGGGCGATGATGGTTCCGGTGCTCATTTCCTGTCAGTTCCCTTTGTTCAGATTTTCCCGATGCGTTCCGTTTTTGCCGAGATTGCCGTGTCCGTCGGCGATCACAACTCGAAGTAGATGCCGTCTCGCCACGGGAAGATGAAGTTGAACCCCGGGCCGCGGAAGAACGAGCCGATGATGACGAGCACTGCCCAGAACATCAGGAACATCGTCATCATGCTGGTCATGAACTTTCGATCCTCGGGCTTGTTCGACGGATTGCGGTCGAGGTAGGGCGCCAGGATCAGAGCGATGAGCCCCATGCCCGGCAGCGTCACACCAGCGATCATCGGGTGGAACATCGTCAGCAACTCCTGGAGCCCGAGGAAGTACCACGGCGCCTTGGAGGGGTTCGGGGTCTTGTTGAAATCCGCTGCCTGCAACAACGGTGCGTTGACCACCCACGAGAAGACGAAGAGGAACGCCGTGCAGGCGAGCGCGGCGACGAACTCGACCGCGAGCAAGTGCGGCCAGGTGTGCACCTTGTCGACGGGTGCGGCCTTTGCCTCCTGGATCGAGCCCGACTTGACGACGGTGAGGAGGCGCTGGGTGTGACCACCGGGTCCGGCCCCAACCGGCAATCCGGCGGAGGCACCCGCAGCGACCACAGCAGCCGCCTTCTCCGATGTGCCGGCCGCCCTGGTCCGGTCGAGCAGCGCATCGGGAATGCGCTCGCCCGAGCCGGCGCTGTCGGCCGAGCCGGTGCCGGCGGCCTTCTGGCGCGCGGCCTGTGCTCTCTTGAGGAGGTGTTCGGGGATCTCAGTCATCGATGTCGCCTTCCGGTCAGAGCGGTCCCGAGATTCCGCCGTCCTTGCGGACGCGCCAGAAGTGGATCGCCATGAAGATCACAATCACGAACGGGAGCATCAACACGTGGAGCACGTACCAGCGCAGGAGCGTCTCGGATCCGATCTCCACGCCACCGAGGAGCACGAAACGCACCTGGTTGCCGAACACCGGTGTGTAGCCCATCATGTTCGTCCCCACCGCGACGGCCCACAGGGCGAGCTGGTCCCACGGCAGCAGATAGCCGGTGAACGACAGCAACAGTGTCAGCGTGAGGAGCACGACACCAATCACCCAGTTGAACTCGCGCGGCGGCTTGTACGCGCCGTGGTAGAACACGCGCGCCATGTGCAGGAAGACCGAGAGCACCATCAGGTGCGCCCCCCAGCGGTGCATGTTGCGCACCAGCAGACCGAAGGTCACCGAGGTCTGCAGCATCTGGATGTCCTGCCAGGCATTGGCTGCCGTCGGCCTGTAGAAGAACATCAGGAAGATGCCCGTCACCGTGAGCAGGATGAACAGGAAGAACGAGAGGCCTCCGAGACAGAGCGTGTAGCTCACCTTGACAGCGTGGCGCTTCACCTTCACCGGATGGAGGTGGTAGAGAACGGAGTTCATCACCACGTAGGAACGGTTGCGCGGGCTGTCGGTGTAGCCCTTGCGGAAGATCGAACCGGGCCGGAAGATCGAGTTCCATGCCTGGCTGCCCTGCACCTGCCCGCCGAGCTTGGCGGCGCGCTCCTTGATGGTGGGCCGGGGATTGTCGAGGACTTTTGCCATGTTCAGGTCACCTCAGAGTCGCATGCCGTAGGCATAGCCGTGGTTGTTGGTTCTCGTGTGCGAGTCACCCTCGGGGGCGGGGGCGCCAGCCTTGCCGAGGATGATCACGCCGGTCGGGCATCGGTCCACGCAGAGCGCGCAACGGGTGCACACGTCATCGTCGATGATGAAGATCACGTGGTCAGTGGGGTCGGCACCGGGGAGCTCGGTGTTGTCGGCCTCGGCGATGGCGTCGGGCGTGACCATGTGGATGCACTTCCACGGGCAGATGTCGACGCAGCCCTCGCACATGATGCACTCGGACTGGTCGATGTGGATGAACTGCTTGGGCTTGACCGCGCGACCGAGGTAGTCGGCGTCGACCTCCACCAGTTGGTACTCGGTCGACCACTCCGGCATCGGCGGATTGGCGTCTGTGCGTGCCACGACGTTCCTCCTCAGGCCTTCTTCACCAGCGGGCGTCCGTAGGTGGACTTCTCGATCTCTGCACCCACGGGCTTCACGCCGCGCTTCTGCCACCACACGAACAACCAGATCATGAGTCCGATGAAGTACGCGTGGATGACCACCACGACGATGTCGCGGATCGCCTCGTAGGAGATGGTGAAGGGGAAGTTCCCCCCGTTGGCCTTCGCGTTCAGCAGGTCGAAGGGGCCGTACACCAGCCTGTCCTTGCGCCAGCCGAGTTCCTTGTCGGCATGGTCGATGAACTGGTGCGGCACCACACCGAAGGCGAGGAACATCGCGAAGAACACGTAGACCGAGCCGACCATCGCCTCGCCCCACGTGGTGGGACGACCGAGAGGGCGACGCTTGCCATAGGGCACGACGACGAGAGCCATGGCAGTCGTCAGGATCAGGGAGAACAAGAACGCCTGGTTCATCCCTGGCCACCTGAGAATGTCGATCGCGAGCATTGGAGTGGGCTTCTTCTCCGTCGGGCGGTGTCTCGGAGGATTCCCGAGTACCTCTGAACACTACCGAGGACATCCCCGGTGAAGGCCATTCTCCCCCGCTGTGACGGTCGTCAATGTCCCGTTCGCGCCGGCCGGGTTGTGCTCTTGTGAGGTCATCCGACAGGCGTCCCGATCGATAATTCGCGCGAGTTGGTTGCCGTTCCCTGGCATCGGTTGTCTATCGTTGGAGAGGAGTACGAGCCCCCTCGAGTCGCGTGAGCGGCCTCGTCGGGTGGCGCGAAGAGGTAAGACCCCGTGACCGAAATTCCCGAGCACCTTCTGAACCGCTCCAAGGCGCGCAAGGCCGAACTGGCCGGCGAATCCGCCGGGGCGCCTGCGGCGCCTGCGGCCGCATCGTCGGAAGTTGCGACTCGGGCATCCGCACCGGCCAAGACCAAAGCCGACCCCGCGCCGGTGGCCAAGGCCGTCGAGCCCGATCCGGTTTATGTTCGCGCAGCCAAGGAGCGTCGCAAGATTCCGTTCTGGGCCATGTCCGCTCTCGCGATGCTCCCTGTGTGGACGTTCCTCTACATGGTCGCACTGACCCCGGAGGAAAAGGTCGCGGCTGGTCCCATCAGCACCGGCACCGCCGTCTACGGCGCGTGTGCGGGATGCCATGGTGGCAACGGGGCAGGCGGCGCCGGTCAGGTCCTCTACGAGGGTGCTTCGCTCAAGACTTTCCCGCACATCGAGGACATGTTGAACTTCGTCTACAACGGGAGCCAGCGCTATCAAGCGGCCGGGCTGAAGGTGTACGGGAACCCCGACCGCGAGGGTGGCCCGCATGTGCCGTACGGATACAACAAGAACCCGATGCCCCAGCAGGGTGAGAAGGCCGGCGGTGCACTGAGCGAGTACGAGATTCTCGGAGTCGTCTGCCACATTCGCTACGACATCTCCGGTGCGGATCCGGCCAGTGAGGAGTGGGCGGCGGAATGGGAGAACTGGTGCTCACCCGACTCCCCGATCTATCCGGCACTCAAGTCCGGAGCGACGACCTTCGACACGTTGCACGAGGACATGAAGACCCTCATGCCCGCACCGAACAAGGTCGGAACCGAACCCCGCGAGACCACCGCGAAGTGACTACATCCTGACCGCGGATGGGGTCGTCGACACCTTGGCTTCCCGATACGTGCATGCCAACTATCGGTCGGAAGTGAGTCGGTTGTGGTGGGACAGTGAGCACCATGCAGATTGGTTATGTAAATGTCTTCGTATCGGATCTTGAACGTGCGATCTCCTTCTATCGGGACAAACTGAAGCTGTCCTTGCAGTTTTCATCCCCGGATCACGGCTATGCATCCTTTTCGGCAGGAACCGTTCGACTCGGCATCGCACTTCCTGGTGCTGACCACGCCAACTTGCTCGGTCGGCATACGGGGATAGGTCTTGTCGTTGCCGACCTTGATGCAGAGTTTGCGCGTCTCACTTCACTCGGCGTGCAGTTCCCGATGCCACCGACTCGTCAACCGTGGGGTGGGGTCATGGCATTGGTCGCTGATCCCGATGGGAATGTGTTCTACGTTGATCAGGCCGCTCCGGAGGCTCACTAGAGGTTCGCCTCGTAGGTGATTGTAGAAATGCGCCGATTGGCAGTCTGGTAGCAACACGCACCATTCGGCGGAAGTACCACTGTGACGACATCTCCGACGCCGATGCGGTCAGGAACAGCGAACGCGCACGATCTCGTCGCGCACTAGATCCACGATCGACGTCGACCTCCCATCACCGAACCGGGTGATGAATTCCCGCAGGGTCGAGGTGTCGATGTCACCGCACTCGCGCACCACGGGCGTCGCCAGCGGTATCACCCAGCCGTTGGCGAGCACGCCGCGGTCTCCGTTGTCGCGCATGTCCACCAGACCGGGCAACGTCAGTCGCTCGGTGCCGCGCATCCGATCGGCGGGCACGAGCGCGAACCACACCACCGCGTCGCCCAACATGTCGGCCATGAAGACACACGTCCGTGGCGCAGTCGGATCCGCGCACGTGGGAATGGTGCCGCCCTCGGCGACCAGGGTTCCCGCCGGGATCGTGATCGTGCGCAAGTCGTCGAGCGACAGGCGCATCGCGGCCGTCGTGGTGCCCCCCGCGATGGACCACCCCGAATCGACGTTGCCGGCCTCGATCACCGCGAAGGTGTCGACGGTGCGCAACGCGGTCGCGTCCGGCGCGGGTGCACCGTCGCCTCCCGAGGTGAGGATCGCCCCGAGGATCACCGCCGCGACGGCGACCGCCGCGATCCTGCGCATCATCGTGCGACGAGCCCCCCGAGTGCGGCCGTGACGCGGCCGGCGAGTTCATCGAGCACCGCGTCGTCGTGGGCCGCGCCCACGAACAGCGCCTCGTAGGCACCCGGTGCCAGCGCCACGCCACCGGCGAGGAGTGCGTGGAAGATGCGGGCGAACGAGGCCTCGTCGGTGGTCCGCGCATCGTCGAAGTTCGCAGGGGCACGTTGCCCGAGCGCATCGCCGAAGTGCATTCCCACCAGTGTTCCGACGACGGGGAACGACGCGGCGATCCCGACCGCGGTGCACGCGTCACGCAGGAGCGCCGAGAGCCGCCGCGCACGCGCCGACAACTCCATGTAGAGATCGTCGGACAACTCGTCGAGGGCCGCGAGCCCCGCAGCAGTGGCGAGTGGATTGCCCGCGAGCGTGCCGGCGTGGAACACCGAGCCGAGGGGTGTGAGGTTCTCCATCACATCGCGACGGCCGCCCACGGCTCCGACCGGAAGGCCACCGCCGATGACCTTGCCGAAGCACGTGAGGTCCGGCCGCACGTCGTACTTGGATTGCGCACCGCCCGACCCGAGGCGGAAACCCGTGATCACTTCGTCGAAGACCAGCAGTGCACCGACACGGTCGCACTCGGCGCGCAGACCCTCGAGGAAACCGGGGGCCGGTGGGATCAAGCCCATGTTGGCCGCAACCGGTTCGACGAACACCGCCGCGACATCGGCATCGAGCGCGGGGACTTCGTTGTAGGGCACCACCAAGGTGTTCGCCACCGCCTCCTCGGGCACACCGGCCGTGCCGGGCAGACCGAGCGTGGCGACACCACTGCCACCGGCTGCGAGCAGTGCGTCGGTGGCCCCGTGAAAGTTCCCATGGAACGTCACGATGCGCTTGCGGCCCGTCGCACCGCGCGCGAGACGCACGGCGGTGCTCGTGGCCTCGGTCCCGGAGTTCATGAAGCGCACCCGTTCGCACGAGGGAACGCGGGCCGAGATCGCCTCGGCGAGCTTCATCTCGCGCGGTGTCGGCGCACCGTACGACGTCCCGTCCCCGGCTGCTGATCTGATGGCGGCGGTGACGCGCGGATGACCGTGACCGAGGATGACCGCGCCGTAGCTCTGGACGAGGTCGATCATCTCATGACCCTCGACATCCCAGACCCGCGCACCCTCGGCGCGCGCGACGATGTAGGGGATTCCCCCGACTGCACGGAACGCACGGATCGAGGAGTTCACACCGCCGGGTATGGCGCGCGCCGAACGCTCGAAGAGCGAGGTGTTGGACGGCACCGCACGACCGGTGCACACGACGGCGTCGCACCCCGCGGCGACGCACGCGACCGGATCGCAGAACGGGATGGAACCGGTCATCGTCCCGTGGCTCAGGCCCGTGTCTCGGCGAACCAGCGCGCGAAGTAGGTGAGGATGATGTCGGCACCGGCCCGCTTGATCGACCCGAGGTGCTCGAGCGCGGTGGCATCGTGGTCGATCCAGCCGCGCTCGGCAGCGGCCTTGATCATCGAGTACTCCCCGCTCACGTGGTACGCCGCGACGGGGTGGTCGAACGCGGCGCGCACGTCGGCGATCACGTCGAGATAGGCGAGCGCCGGCTTCACCAACACGATGTCGGCACCCTGTTCGATGTCCTCTGCCACCTCTCGCAGCGACTCGCGCCGGTTGCGCGGGTCCTGCTGGTACCCGTGTCGATGGCCACCCCCGGCGATCCTGACGTCGACCGCGTCGCGAAACGGCCCGTAGAGCGCCGACGCGTACTTCGCCGAGTAGGCCATGATCGCCGTGGAGTCGAAGCCCGCATCGTCGAGTGCTCCGCGGATCGCGCCGACCTGGCCGTCCATCATCCCCGACGGTGCGACCAGGTGCGCACCGGCGGTGGCCTGGGAAACGGCCGTGCGTGCGTAGATCTCGAGCGTGGCGTCGTTGTCGACCTCACCATCGGATCCGATGATCCCGCAGTGACCATGCGAGGTGTACTCATCGACGCAGAGATCGGCCATCAGCACGATGTCGTCACCGAATCGTGACCGCAGATCCGCGAGTGCCTGCTGGACGATCCCGTCGGGGGACCACGCACCCGATCCGATCTCGTCCTTCCGTGCCGGGACACCGAACAGGATCACCCCGCGCACCCCGAGATCGTGGAGCACCGCCACCTCGTCACCGAGGGACCCGAGGGTGTGCTGGAGGACCCCGGGCAACGACACGATCGGCTGGGGCGACTCGATGCCCTCGCGCACGAAGAGCGGTGCCACGAGATCCGACGTCGACAGCGTGGTCTCGGCCACGAGGTCGCGCATGGCCGCGGTGGCACGCAGACGACGGGGGCGCGAAACGGGGAAGGTCATGCAAACGATGCTATTGGCACGATCCGCGCGGCGGTCAGTGGGTGTCCACGACCCGCTCGGCCGCCCCGATCAGGGATTCGAGCGTCTGCTCCTCGGCCACGGCCGAGAGCACGAGACCCAGATCCCTCGCCACCTTCGCAGTCGATGGTCCGATCGCCACGACGAACGGTGGCGTGGATGCACCGAAGGCGTCGAACCACGCCGAAGCCGCGCTGCCGGATGCGAGCAGGAGGACGTCGGCGGCCAGTGCGGGCAGCATCGCCTCGCGCGCGGGTCGCAAGTGGAGGGTGCGGTATGCGACGACGCGCACCACCTCCCACCCCTTGTCCTCGATGGCGCGCGACAGTGCCTCGTCCGCGAGGCTCCCCTGCACGACGAGGACGCGACCCGACCCGGCGGGAAAGACCTCGGCGAGCACGTCGGCGCGCGCGGGCTCGGCCACGAGCGCGACAGGGGAGCCCACCGTGTTCGCCGTCGCCGACCCGACGGCGGCCACCAGCGGAAAGCTCTCGTGGTCACCGGCCGCGTGGCCGGCATCGATGAACGGAGCGAGTCGTTCCGCACCGTTCGGCGATGTCACGACGATCCAGGCGAACTCGTGCAGCCTCTGCAGCACCGCATCGCGCTCGCGACCCTCGTCCTCTGGTTCGGCGATCGTGATCAGGGGCACCTCGACCACGACGGCACCCCGGGCCTCGAGCAGGGTGCGGAGCGAGGCGTTCTGCGCGGCCGACCGCGTGACCACCACCGAGCGACCCTCCAGGGGGGAAGCCACCCGTCAACTCCCCCGGTGGGCGAGTCGATCGCGGCACTCGCGCGCCACGGCCGCACCGATCACCACGTGGTCGTCGTCGGAACCGATGGCACCCTCGATCTGCACCGAATCCGAGCCGTCGATCGCGGCCATGTAGGCGCGGAGTATCCCGTCCGGGCCGAGGTGCGCCCCGACGGGGAGCGAGCACCCCGCACCGAGCTCGGCGAGGAACGCGCGTTCGCACTCGAGGGCGCGTCGCGTCGGCGCGTGATCGACCGCGGCCAACAACGACGCTGATGCCGCATCATCGGTGCGGCACTCGGCAGCCACGCACCCTTGGCCCACCATCGGAACCGCGACGGAGACGTCGAGGACCTCGGCGATGCGGTCGGTCAGTCCCAGGATCTCGAGAGCCGCCACCGCCATCACGATCGCCCCACCGTCGGGGATCTTCTCGAGGCGCGTGGCGATGTTGCCGCGCAACTCGGCGAACACGAGATCGGGTCGGAGACGAGCCATCTGGCTGCGGCGCCTGACCGATCCGGTGGCAACCGTCGCCCCGGGTGCGAGATCCCCGAGTCGGGAGCCCACGAGGGCATCCTGGGGCGAACGTCGCTCGGTGAAGGCACCGATCACCAGTCCCGCTGCGGTCCGCGACGGCAGGTCCTTGGCCGAGTGCGCCGCGACATCGGCCCGGCCCTCCAGGACGGCGCGCTGCACCTCCTTGACGAAGATGCCCTGACCCCCGAGCTGGTGCAGCGGAGTCGTGCGGTCGAGATCGCCGCTCGTGTCCACGAACAGGTACTCGACCTGGGTCCCGGGAGCGGCGGCGAGGATCGACGCGCCGAGCTGCTCGGCCTGGGTCCGCGCCTGCGCGCTCGATCTCGTCGCGATGCGGAGAGTGGTCATCCCGGTCACGACACTAAACCGCCGCGGGTCCCCGGGGCGTCGGGTCACCCGAGATGCGGAGAGTCACTCGACATTGAAGAGGTCCCGGATGGCGGCGGCGAGCCGCTCACCCTGGGGGGTGCCCGCCGCCTCGCGCAACGTCACCGACGGCGAGTGCAGGAATTTGGCGACAATGCCCCTCGTCACCGACTCGACGACCTCGCGCTGCTCGTCGGTGAGGCCGGCGAGCCGGGCGGCGAACCGATCCATCTCGGCCGAGCGCACCTTCTCGGCGGCCTCGCGCAACTGGGCGACCAACGGAGCCGCCTGGCGCTGCGCCTGCTCGAGCACGAATCTCTCCGTCTCCTCGGCGATGATCCCGCGCACTTGGTCGACCTCACCGCGGCGCTGCTCGATCCCGCGCGCTGCCCAGCGCGACAAGTCATCGAGATCGCGCAGCGTGACGCCCGCGATCGTGCCGACCGCACTGTCGACGTCGCGCGGGAGCGCGATGTCCACCACGAGGAGCGGAGTCGCAGATCCTGCGCGCGCCGCTCTCATCATCGCCTCGTCGATGATGGGTTCACCCGATCCGGTGCACGCCACGACCACATCGGCGCGCGACAGTTCGCGCCCGAGGTCGGTGAAATCGGCGACCCGGGCCCCGACGCGCTCGGCGAGCTCCCCTCCCCTGATGGGGGTGCGATTCAACACGGTGACACCGGCACCCGCACCGGACAACGCGGTGGCCACGCCCTCGCCCATCTCGCCGGCGCCCACGACGAGCACCTTCGAGCCCTTCAGCGACCCGACGATCTCCTCGGCCATCTCGACGGCCGCGTGCGAGACCGACGACGTCGACCGGCTGATCGCAGTCTCGGTGCGGACGCGCTTGCCCGTTTCGAGTGCGTGGCGGAAGAGCAGGTTCAGGGTGCTGCGCGAGACACCCTCGGTCATTGCCCGCTCCCAGGCGAGCCGGACCTGACCGACGATCTCGGTCTCGCCGAGCACAGCGGACTCGAGTCCCGACGCGACCGAGAAGAGATGGGTGATCGCGTCCTCCTCGTGCTGGCTCCACAGGAGCGGCGTCACCTCATCGGCGGGCAGGCCACTGGCCGAGCAGAAGAAATCCCGGATGTCGGCGAACGCGTTGTGGAACCTCTCGGCGACCGCGTAGACCTCGATGCGGTTGCACGTGGACAGGATCACGGCCTCACGGATGTCGTCGCGCGCGACGAGTCCGTGGAGCGCCTTCGGGAGGGCGGACTCGGACACGGCGACCTTCTCGAGCACGCTCACGGGGGCCGTCCGGTGGTTGAGTCCGATGACGATGATCGACACGGTCCGACCCTATGCGCTCACGGAGTCGGCGTCTCCGCCCGCGGCCCGACCATCGGCGCGGCACTGTTCGTAGTAGCTCAGTATCTGCAGCTCGAGCGCGAGATCGACCTTGCGCACGTTCACCTCGCGGGGCACCGACAGCACGGTCGGTGCGAAATTCATGATCGAGCCGATGCCCACGCGCACGAGCGCGTCGGCCGCCTCCTGGGCGTGCTGGGCGGGGGTCGCGATGATGCCGATGCTCACCGACTTGGCGGAGGTGATCGCCTGCAGTTCGTCGGCGTGGCGCACGCGCACACCTCCCACCACGGTGCCGATCTTGGAGGTGTCCTTGTCGACGATCCCGACGACATGGAAGCCGCGCTCGGTGATGCCCGCGTAGTTCGCGAGCGCCTGTCCGAGGTTCCCCGCACCCACGATCACGACCGGCCACGACTGATTGAGGCCGAGCTCGCGCTGGATCTGATAGACGAGGAACTGCACGTCGTAGCCGACTCCGCGCGTGCCGTAGGTGCCGAGGTACGACAGGTCTTTGCGCACCTTGGCCGCGTTCACGCCGGCGAACCCGGCGAGTTGGTCGCTCGAAACCTGGACGATGTCGCCCGCCACGAGATCACCGAGGATGCGCAGATACACCGGCAACCGACCGAGGGCGGCCTCGGGAATGCGACGACGGGGGGAGTCCGGCACCCCGGTGAGGCTAATGACCCCGACCCGATTTCGCGGGCTCCACGGGGCTCCCCCGTAGCCTCGGTCAGCGTGACGTTGAACACGGCACTCGCCGCCGCATCGGCAATCGTGGCCGTGGCATTCGGTTTGTCCACCCTCGACCGCTGGCTGCGGCGCCGGCGCGCGCACGAACTGGCCTGGACGATCGCGATGGGGTTGTTCGCCGTGGCAGCACTCTCGTTGTGGTGGGCCGAGGCGCGCGGATGGAGTGCGGCCTCGTTCCGGGTGTTCTTCGCCGTCGGTGCGATCATCAACGTTCCCTGGCTCGCGCTCGGCACCGTGTACCTGCTCGCCGGTCCGCGCGCGGGTCGCATCACCACCAGGATCCTGCTCGTGTTCTCCGGATTCGCCGCCGGTGTCGTGGCCACCGCACCGATGACCTCACCGATCGCACCTGATCGGTTGCCCAAGGGTCGCGACGTCTTCGACGCACTCCCCCGCATCCTCGCCACCGTGGGTTCGGCCGTCCCCGCCGTCGTGATCTTCGCCGGCGCCGCGTGGTCGGCATGGCGCGTCGTGCGCGGGGGGACACCGGCACTCACGACCTCGGCGAAACGGTCGATCGGCTCCGCACGGATGCTCGCGGTGGGCAACCTGCTCATCGCACTCGGCGCGGCCACGTTGTCGGCGAGCGGGAGTCTCGCCGGGCGTCTCGGCGAGGACACCGCCTTCGCGGTCACGCTCCTCACCGGGATCAGCGTGCTGTTCGCGGGATTCGTCGTGGCGAGCAACGCCTCCGTGGTCCGCTCCGGGCCGACGGCAGCATCCGGGCCGTCCGGGGTGCCGCGGGAGTCCGGTCAGCGCAGCGCGTAGCGCGTGACCTTGCCGATGAGGTTGCGCGGCAGTGCCTCGACGAAGAGCACCTTCGTCGGGCACTTGTAGCGCGCCAACCGTGATCGGCAGTGGTCGATGAGCGCGTCCTCGTCGAGGTGCACACCGGGCCTGGTGACCACGTAGGCGCGCACGGACTCCCCCGTGTGGGGATGCGCGGTGCCGATCACGCTCGACTCGAGCACATCGGGATGCGTGTTGATCACGCCCTCCACCTCGGCGGGGAACACGTTGAAACCCGACACTATGACCAGGTCCTTCGCCCGATCGACGATGAAGAGATGACCGTCATCGTCGATGACGCCGATGTCACCGGTGCGCAACCAACCGTCGGCCGTGAGCACGCGCGCTGTCGCCTCGGGGTCGTCGAGGTATCCGATGAACACGTTCGGCCCGCGCACCCAGATCTCGCCGGTGTCGCCCACGAGGACGTCCTCGCCGTCCTCGTCGACGACGCGCAGTTCCAGATCCTTCACTGGCGTGCCGACCGAACCGGGCAACCACTCTGTGCCGATGGAGTTCGTCACCACGGGGGACGCCTCGGTCAGGCCGTAGCCCTCGCGGATCTCGAGCCCGAAGCGGTCCTTCATCGACTGCGCCGTGGTCACGGGCAGCCTGGAGGCGCCCGACAGTGCGAGGCGCACACCCGCGAAGGAGTCGCGCGATGGATGGTCGAGTTGGGCGAGCGCGATCCACATGCTCGGTGCGCCGGGCATCACCGTCACCGCGCGCTCGGCGATCGTCTCCATCGCCGAGACGGGATCGAAGCGTTGGACCAGCACGACGCTCCCACCGACCGCCAGTGTCAACCCGATGACCACGTTCAGTCCGAAGATGTGGTAGATCGGCAGGACCCCGAACACGACGTCGGATGGCCTGATCCGGTCCACCGTGTTGGTTTGGTCGATGTTCGCGCTGAGGTTGCCGTGGGTGAGGATCGCGGCCTTCGGCGACCCGGCCGTGCCCGAGGTGAACATGTACACCGCATGGTGGGAGGGATCGACCTCCACGATCGGCACGGGTGCGGTGCCGGGCAACTCCTCGAAGGTGTGCGCACCGTCGAGTGAGTGTCCCTCGGTGGCGATCACCGCACCGATCGCGCCGGCCACCGAGGCGTCGATCCGGCGCCACATGTCGAATGCGGCCGGCTCGATGACGACGGCTCTCGGTCGCACGACCGAGAGCTCCTTTTCGATCTCGGGAGCGGGACTCGTGGGATTCAGGGGGCACGCCACCGCGCCGAGTCCGAGTGCGGCGAGGTAGGCGACCACGAAGTACCGGCTGTTTCCGCACAACAGCACCACCACGTCGCCCTTGCCCACGCCGAGTTCGGAGAGTGCCCCGCGGGCGAGCGCGACCTGGTCCCTGAGTGCGCCGTAGGTGGTGATGCGTCCACGGCTGATGAGGGCCGTCGAGTCCGCCGGATGTCCCTCGATGATCTGGGCCAGATTCACATTCATTCCCCCGCAGCCCCCGCAGCCGCGCCTCAGGACTGCATCAACAAACTCACGAGACCCGCTCCGAAGATGACCAGGAGAAGCAGCCCGATCGTGAGTGTCGTTGCGGGACGCACCTTGGGAACCCTAGCGAGTCGTGCGCAGGGTCACCGGAGCATCGGGCCCGCGGTCCTCGCCGGCGAAGAGCAGCACCGCATCGCCGGCCCCCAGCGACAACTGCGCCGCGGCTGACCCTCGGTCGACTGCGACTGCCAGCATCCCGTAGGAGTCGATCACGAGCCCCACCGCGCCGTCGCCGATCGCGGCGAAATGGGTGGCGATCCGCGCACTGCGAACGGCCTCCTCGGTGCCGCCGGGGATCACGAGGCGCAGTTGCGACCCGAACGACTCGATGTCCTCGGAGCCGGCGTTCAACTGGCAGTTGCCGAACGTGTCGACCCACGTCACCTCGCAGCGCAGCCCCTCGCCGTGTCGGGGATGAGTCTCGCGACTGGCGACCGGCACGATGCCCGGCATGACCAGGGCGGTGTCGATCTCCTCCCCGACATCGTCGAGGACGCCACCGTTGCAGAGGTGCGCCGCGACGGGAGCGAACACGTCGCGGCCCGCGAACGTGGCACCGGGCGCCTCCAGGTGCAGATCCGTGTTCGAGAGCACGAAGGCGCGCTCTGCTCCGCCAGCCATCGCCGTCGCCGGTGCGAGCAGCCCGTTGTCGGGCCCGAGGAGGATGCCGCGGCCACCCGCGACCTCCACGGCGATCGCGCGGCGCTCCGACCCGACACCCGGGTCGACGACGGCGATCACGATGCCGGCCGGCACGTACTGGATCGCGCGTGCGAGCGCGAGTGAACCGGCGCGCACATCGAAGGCAGCGATGCCGTGCGTGATGTCGGTGATGCGCACGTGCGGGGCGAGATCGACGATCACCGACTTCACGACACCGACGAACTCGTCGCCGAGGCCGTAATCGGTGAGCAACGACACGTGGTTGTGCATGCCGAGAACCCTAGGGATTGATCGCGGGGGATCAATCGTGGAGTGTTGCCGGTGCGACCGCCCCCGACAGGAGTGCCAACGACGCGAGTGTGACTGGAGAGCGCGAGACCCGGCGTGAGAAACGAAGAGGGCCGGTGCCAACCCCCCGACGGCACCGGCCCTCTCGGCGCAGCCCATTGGCTGGGCGCGACTCCCGGGTTCGGTTTCCCGTCCCCGGTGACCTGGGTCACAAACTACCCCGGGCCGCCCGGAACACAAAAAATCCGGTGGCGATATTTCGGGTGTGCGCGGCGTTCCCGGATGACTGTCGCGGGGTCGGTCAGCGACCCATTTCCCGACTTCGGGTGGCCGCGGCCCTCACGGCCTTCGCCACGATGTCGCGGAGCCCGGCGGCCTCGAACCGGGCCAGACCCGCCGCAGTCGTGCCGTTCGGCGAGGTCACCCGCTCGCGCAGCACCGCCGGTGGCTCACTCGAACCCGCGAGTAGGACGCCCGCCCCCCTGAACAATTGGCGCACCAGTGCATCGGCCACGTCGGGGGGCAGTCCCTCGTCGATGGCGGCGGTGAGCATGGCTTCGGCGAAGAGAAAGAGGTATCCGGGTCCCGACCCGGCGACGGCGGTCACCGCGTCCATCTGCGATTCGGGCACCCTGACCACCACGCCCACGGCGGAGAGCACCGACTCGGCCCATGCCATGTCGTCCTCGTCGCACGCAGAACCCGCACTGATCGCCGTCACGCCCTCGCCGACGAGTGCGGGGGTGTTCGGCATCGCCCGCACGATCCGCGCAGACGGTGCGGCCGTCTCGAGCGCGGCCAGCGTCACCCCGGCGGCGATCGAGACGATTCGGGTTGTTCCCGATCCCGCAACCACGGCACTCACTGCGGCGACATCGGCGGGTTTCACCGCGACCACGGCACCCTCGGCCGCGACGATCTCGGCCGACACGGCGACCCCGAGTGACGCCGAGAGTGACTCGCGCTTGGTGGGATCGATCTCGACCACGCAGATCGACCCGGGATCCCAGCCACCATCGACCAGTCCCCCCACGAGGGCGGCTCCCATGTTGCCCCCTCCGACGACCAGGAGACGGGGCACAGCCGACATGGGACGAGACTAATCCCGCACTCGGCGGACCCGACCGGGAGAATCGCCCGGGTCAGTCGGCGAACCGCGAGGCGAATCCAATCCGGATGATGAACGGGAACACACGCTCCACGGTCGACCAGAGCGTGCCGACCACCCGGTCCACCTCCTGCTCGTTCACCGACCCAACGGGCAACTCCCCGCGGAGGAACACCGCATCCTCCACACCGACCGAGAAGTGCGCACCCACGAGGAATTCGTTGCGGCGCAGCAGGTGCTCCCAGAGCGCCTCGGCATTCTCCTCGGGGTGTGGCATCACGTAGGTCTCGTAGCGCAGAGTCCGCTGACCGAGGGTGAGCCAGACCGTCGTGAACTCCTTCTCCTCGCCGCGCATCCGCACGTACCACCGGTGCTCGTCGGCTTCCCCTCGGTCGATCGCCACGATGTTCCCGTCGCGCACCGCCATCCGAGCCAACCACTCCGATATCTGACGGTCGAGGAGCTCGAGGTCACCCGCCCCCCACAACTCGCTCACGGGATCACCGACAGACGACCCGGTCCCGGGAGGTGAGATCGGCGTACGCGCGGCGGAGGCGAGCCGCCGCGAAACTCCATGTGTAACCACGGGCGCGCGCGGCGGCGGCGGCGGACATGCGCTCGGCCAGCGCCTGGTCGTCGAGGATCCGGGCGATGTCGCTGGCGAAGCGGTCGGGCGAACGGTCGGGGACGAGGTACCCCGTGCGTCCGTGCTCGACGATCGTGAGCAGACCACCGACGGCGTTCGCCACGACCGGCGTGCCGCACGCGGCGGCCTCGAGGGCGACGAGACCGAAACTCTCGCTGCGACTCGGCACCAGGACCACATCGGCGGCCCTGTAGTAGGTGGAGAGAATGTGGTGGGGCTGGGGATCGACGAAGCGCACCTGCTCCGCGACGCCGAGTCGTTCGGTGAGCGTGCGCACCTTGTCCAGCTCGGTCTGACCCTCGGTCCCGCTCGCGCCACCCACCACGATCAGCACCGCGTCGCTGCGCCCCAGTTCGGCCAGCGACTGCACCGCGACATCGGCGCCCTTGAGGGGTTGGATGCGCCCGACGAAGAGCAGGACCGGACCGGTCCCCAGATCGAGCGCCTTGCGCGCACCACGCTTGTCGCCCGGCGCGAAGAATGCGTGCTCGACACCGGGAGCAACGATCTCGATCTTGCCCGGGGGCGTGCCGTAGAGCGAGGTGAACTGGCGCTCCTCCTCGGTGCAAGAGACACAGATCGCATCGGAGCACCCGATGATCTCGGTCTCGGCTCGTTCGCGGTCCGAACTCTCGGGGTCGCCACCGAGCGCTTTCACGCGCGCGAAGGTGTGGAACGTGCTCACCAGCGGCACGTCGAGCGTGTGCTTGATCGAGTGGCCGGCGAGCCCGCTCAACCAGTAATTGGCGTGGACGACGTCGGTTCCCCCGTTGCTAACGATGTGGTCGAGGACCCGGTCGGTGAACTCGGGGACCACGGAGGTGAGATCTCCCTTGGGCATGTCGGGAGCACCCGCATCGATGTGCACGACACGGTGGTTCGGCTCCACCAGGACCTCGGCTGGGAGGCCGGCGCGCCAGGTCCGCGTGTAGGTGGTGCAGTCGACGCCGGCGTGGGCGAGCGCCGAGACCAGTTCGCGGACATAGACGTTCATCCCGCCACCGTCACCGACGCCGGGCTGGGCCAGTGGCGAGGTGTGGAGAGAGAGCACTGCTGCGCGGCGCATGGAGAATTCAACCTACCCATCGCCAGGATGCTTCCCGTCACGGGAGGATGCTGCGCGATCGCTGCCGGATCCCTCAGGGGTCGTCGGTGCCCGAGCCCTTCGCGGACACGAACGACCGGTACACCGACAACAGGCTCTGCTTCTGCTCGGCCGACAAGCGCGCATCAGCGGCGATCGCCTCGGGCACCGACGATGCCTCCTTCGGGGTTCCGTCGAGGATCCCGGCGCGCACATAGAGACTCTCCGCGGAGATCTCGAGCGCGCGGGCGATCTGCTGGAGGATCTCGGCCGAGGGCTTGCGAATGCCCCTCTCGATCTGGGAGAGGTACGGATTCGAGACACCGGCGGCACGCGCGAGATCGCGGATGCTCTTCTGGGCGTTCTCGCGCTGCTGACGGATGAAGTCGCCGACGCCACTCATCGTGCACCGTTCCCTGGTCGCAGAACCCTCATCATTCGCCCGACACGACCGAACCCGCACCACCCTCGCGGACCCTGCGGACGAGTTCTGCCGTCAACGCATCGATCTCCTCGAAGAGTTCGTGACGCTGGCGCGAGCACTCGCGCTCGAACATTCCCAGACCATCGACCAGCGCATCCAGTGACCGGTCGTCGAGGGTCTCGAGCGATGCGAACTGGTAGTGCTCGCACAACTCGTCCAGTTGCTGCATGAGCGGGTGGTCCGCCGGCACGTTCGTCTCCCGCGGCGGCCGCGCGCTGCCGCCGCCGTGCTGCTGACCGAAGACCTCGGCCAGTCGTTCCGCGAGCGTTCCCGAGGGGCGGTCCCCACCATCGGCGCGACGGCGCTGCTCGTCGTGGGCCAGATCGAGGCGTCCCTGGGCCAACCTGCGCACGAACGACACGGCATCCTCGGCATCCTGGAGACCACGGCGACGGATTCGGATCTCGGCGAGCGAACCGGTGTCAGCCATTCACGAACCTCCGGAGACGGGCGGGAGCACCGCCACCTCATCTTTGTCGCCCACCGCGGTCGCAAGTGGCACCTCCTCGCCGTTCACCCACACCTTGCAGCCCGCGAGAACGGCTGCGAATCCCTCACCCCACCTGGCCACGGCTTGGTCCAGAACCGCCGCCACGGTCGGTGCATCGATGGTGGTCGTGCCCGTGCCGGCGGCCTCGCGAGCCTGGGCGAAGAGTCGGATCACAGCCATCGCTGCGAATGGTAACGGCGGCCAGACACCACGAGCCCGCGACCCGTCGCTCACGAGATCGTGACGCCCGGTGTCTCGCCGGTGAACTCCCCCACCCTCGCCCAGCCGGCGTCCACGAGACGCGACACCACCGACTCATCGACGGCTGCGAGGAGGCCCCCGGAGGTCTGGGGGTCCATGCACAGTGCCGTTGCGACCTCGTCGACCGACCAGAACCGACCCTCCACATAGGCGCGGTTGCGCGGGTCGCCACCCGTGCGCACGCCGCGACCGACGGCCTCCCGCGCACCCGTGTACAGAGGCAACGACGACGCATCGACGACAAGATGCACCCCCGACCGATCCGCCATCTCCCAGCCGTGACCCGCGAGTCCATATCCCGTCACATCCGTGGCGGCCCGCACCGCATCACCGAGCGCGATGAGTTGCTCGGCCGCGGATCGGTTGAGGGTCCTCATTCCCGCGATCGCGCCCCGCACCTGGGTCGCGGTCCCGCCCGCGGTGACGACACCGGTTCCGAGCGGCTTGGAGAGAACGGCCGCGTCACCGGCACGGGCGCCGGACTTGCGCAGTACCCGTCGCGGATCGACGACTCCCTGCACCGCGAGTCCGAAGATCGGCTCCGGGTTGCGGATCGTGTGCCCCCCGGCCACGGTGCCACCGGCCTCGGCAACCGTGCGCGAGGCGGCCGCGAGGATGGCGGCGATCACTTCGCGCGGCAGTTCCTCGGGGAACGCCGCGACGTTCACGGCAAGGACCACGCGCCCGCCCATGGCAAAGACGTCGCTGCACGCGTTCGCAGCCGCGATCGCACCGAAATCGTCGGGGTCATCCACCAGCGGAGGAAAGAAGTCGACGGTGCTCACGAGGGCCAACTCATCGGACAGGCGGTACACGGCGGCATCGTCGAAGGGTGCGAGCCCGACCAACAGCGAGGAATCGAACCCGACCGGCAGGGCTCCCACCATCTCACCGAGCAGGGAGGCACCCCACTTGGCGGCGCACCCACCGCACGAGGTCCACTCGGTGAGCCGAACCGGATCGGTGGGAGCGCCCATGGGGAGAACCTAGCCATGCGCCGGTGCGCCACGACCGGTCGGGTCGGCGTCGGTCCTCACTAGGTTGATCGCGTGAACCGAGCAGTTGCGATGGTCGCCGTCGTCACGGAATGGGTGGTCGGTCCGTGACGCACCCGCCCTCGGTCGATGCACTGGCGCGAGACCTCGCCACCCGCCACGAGCTCCCGCACGCGGTGCTGGTCGACTGTGCGCGGCGCGCCGTGTCGGAACAGCCGATCGATGCCGTGGCACTCGCTGATCGACTCGCCGACGAACTTCGGCGCGCCCTGCTGGCCGATGTGGTGAACGCGACGGGCGTCCTGCTACACACCAACCTCGGTCGCGCCCCACTGTCCATGTCCACCTCGGGTCGACCGAGTGCACTCGAGTTCGACCTCGCGACGGGGTCGCGCGGATCGCGCCAGGACCCGATCGCGCGCCTCCTGCGCATCCTGACAGGCGCGGAGTCCGCGGTGGTTGTCAACAACAACGCCGCAGCCGTGATGCTGGTGCTCGCAGCGCTCGCGAACGGACGCGGCGTCGCGCTGTCGCGGGGGGAGTCGGTCGAGATCGGCGGTGGCTTCAGGGTTCCCGAGGTGATGGAGCAGTCCGGTGCCCGGCTCGTCGATGTCGGCACCACCAACCGCACCCGTCTGGCCGACTACTCACGCGCGATCGATTCCCCCACGAGCGACATCGCCCTGGTGATGAAGGTGCACCCGTCAAATTTCGCACAGATCGGCTTCGTGGAGTCGACCCCGGTGCCCGATCTCGCGACGCTCCCGGTGCCGGTGGTGGTCGACATCGGATCGGGACTCCTCGACAACGACTGCCCATGGATGACGGCGAGGCCGCACGGGGGGAACATGCACGTGCCGGGCTGGTTGCGCACCGAGCCCGCGGCGCGCCAGGCGCTCGCCGACGGCGCCGACCTCGTCACCTTCAGCGGCGACAAGCTCCTCGGCGGACCCCAGTGCGGCATCGTCGCGGGGCGCGCCGACCTCGTCGCCGCGTGTGCCGCGCACCCGTTGATGCGTGCGCTCAGGCCCGGGGGCCACACTCTCCAGTTGCTCCAGGAGGCACTCCTGCACTTCGCGGCGAGGACGGCGTGCGAGGCGATCCCGTTCTGGCGGATGCTCACCACTGACACCGAGACACTCGCCCGGCGCGCCGAGGAGATCACCCGTCGGGCCGGGTGCGGCCGAGCCATCGCTACCACGTCCCTCGTCGGTGCGGGGTCGGCGCCCGACACCACCATCGACTCGCACGGCATCGCCCTCGACGGTGACCGCACAGCAGCCTTGCGCGGCCATGTCGTGCCCGTCGTCGCGCGCCAATCGGAGGGCACCACGATCCTGGACCTGCGCTCCGTGGACCCCGCCGATGACGGCATCGTGGTCGACGCGCTCCGATCACTGGGTGCACCGTGACGGTCATCGCGACCGCCGGACACGTCGACCACGGAAAATCCTCGCTCGTCCGGGCGTTGACCGGCACCGACCCCGACCGACTCGCCGAGGAGAAGCGCCGCGGCATGACGATCGAGTTGGGTTTCGCCCACACCGACGGTGACGACGGGAGTGTGCTGAGCTTCGTCGACGTCCCCGGCCACGCCGACCTCGTGCGCACGATGGTCGCCGGAGTGGCAGCGGTTGGTGCGGTCCTGCTCGTGATCGACGCACGCGAGGGATGGATGCCACAGACCCGCGAGCACCTCGCGATCCTCGAGCTGCTCGCGGTCCCCGCCGGTGTGGTCGCTCTCAGCAAGTGCGATCTGGTCGATGACGATCGTCTCGCCGAACTCTCACGGGAAACCACCGCCATCCTCGCCTCGAGCCCGATCCGGTGGACGACCCCTATGCCGGTGTCGTCGCTGACCGGGGTCGGCCTCGCAGAGTGCCGTCGCGCACTGCGGGACACGCTCGGCACGGTGGCATCGGCATCGTCGACGGCAGGGGCACCCGACGGACGCCCGCGCCTGTTCGTGGACCGGGTCTTCACGATCCCCGGGGCGGGAACGATCGTGACCGGGACCCTCGGACATGGCCGACTCCGCGTCGGCGATGAGGTGATGATCGTGCGCACCGGGACGCGCGGCCACATCCGGTCGTTGCAGCGCCACGGTGGGTCCATCAGCGAGTGTCTCCCCGGACACCGGTGCGCAGTCAACCTGGCGAGTCTCTCCACCGCCGACATCGAGCGGGGTGACGCACTCGTGGTCGATGGTGACTGGCACGTCACGGATGTCTTCGACGTGCGGATCGACCCCGCGCGCGGAATCGACGAGCCCCCGCGCCCGGGATCGGGCCACACCGTCCACTTCGGGACCGACCGTGTCGAGGCCTCACTGCGCCCGCTCGCGACACCCGGGCTCTGGCGTGTGCGGATTCCCCGTGCATGGCCGATGGCGCCCGGGGATCGCATCGTGGTGCGCCGCACCGGGGATGCGACCACGATCGCAGGAGGCACGGTGCTCGATGTCGCACCGCTGCGGCGTCCCTCCCATGCCCGGCCGGACGGGTCCGTCGAGTCGCAGTTGGCGGCCCACGGATTCATCGACACCAAAGTTGCCCGCCGACTCACCGGCCACGACGTGGTGCCGGTGGTGGGTCGGTGGTGTGCCGCACCCGCGAACCTCGAGGCCGCCACGTCACGGTTGTCGTCGATGCTCGACAGGGGCGATGTCGCGCTGGATTCACTCGAGCCGTGGGAGCGCGATCTCGTCGCCACGTTCGCTGATGTGCGCATCGAGGTTGGCGTGGCACGTCGCGGTGCCGACCCGCTCGCTTCCCACCCGATCGCCGAAGCGATCAGGAACGCCGGCATCGCGGGCCCCGGGACTGCCGGGCTGGACCGCGACATCGTGCGACGTCTCGTCGCTGCCGGTCATGTCCTCGAGCACGACGGCATGGCTTTTCACGCCGACATCATCGCCTCGCTCGCGCCGGTCGTGGCGGAGCTCCTCGCCGCCCATCCCGGGGGGTTCACCGTCTCGACGCTGCGCGAGCGACTCGGGATCACTCGCAAGCACGCAGTTCCGCTGGCGGCTTGCCTCGATCGAGCGGGTTGGACCCTCCGGCGCGGCGACATGCGCATCGCGGGTCCACGGCTCGGTCGCGGCAGCACGTGATGGCGGAGGCGGACGGGAATCGAACCCGCCGGACGGGGGTCGCCCGTCCCGACTGTTTTGAAGACAGCGAAGCCCACCAGGTGCTCGCACGCCTCCGTTCGTGAGGCTAATCGCGCCGACGGACGGCACGACTAGCGTCGGTTCATGACCGCTCAGCCTGTTCTCCCGGACGGATTGGTCGCGATCGTCAAGCGCGAATGCGAGACGTGCAGGATGGTCGAGCCGGTGCTCTCGGCCATCGCCGCGACCGGCGCACCGCTCGCGGTGTGGGTCCAGGACGATCCGACTTTCTGCGTCGAACTCGGTGCCGTGCACGACACGGATCTCGCCGTCTCGTGGCACCACGACATCGGGACGGTTCCCACGCTCATCTCCGTGCGCGACGGCGCGGAGGTCGAGCGCACGATCGGATGGTCGCGTGACGAGTGGCGAGGGATCACCGGTATGGCCACGTTGGGCGCGGATCTCCCGCCGACGCGACCGGGGTGCGGCTCGATGAGCGTCGACCCGGATCTCATCGACGGCCTCCGTGCGAGATTCACGGGCGATGTCCTCGTGTCGCGACGCGTGGAGCTCTCCGCGACCGAGGACGAGTTCGAGGCGCTCTTCGCGCGCGGCTGGACCGACGGCCTGCCGGTCGTGCCACCGACCCGCGAGCGCGTCCTGCGCATGCTCACCGGGACCACGCGCGAACCCTCGGAGGTGGTGGCGATCGCACCTCCCGATCTGGTCGAGATGACCGTCGAGAAGATCGCCATCAACGCGGTGATGGCTGGTTGTCTGCCCGAGCACTTGCCATGGGTGATCGCCGCGCTCGAGGCTGTGTGCAACGACACCTTCAACATGCACGGTGTCCTCGCCACGACGATGCCGGTCGGGCCGGTGATCGTCTGCAACGGACCGGGAACCAGGGCGATCGGCATGAACTCGGGCATCAACGCCTTCGGTCAGGGGAACCGGGCCAACTCCTCGATCGGTCGCGCGGTGCAACTGACGATCCGCAACGTCGGGGGTGGCCGTCCGGGCGAGGTCGACCGCGCCACGCACGGCAACCCGGGGAAACTTTCGTTCTGTTTCGCCGAGGACGAGGACGCGAGCCCGTTCCCACCGTTGTCGGTCGCGCGCGGGATCGAACCGGGTCGGAACGCCGTGACGGTGTTCGCCGGCGAGGGACCGCGCTGCGTCGTCGATCAACTCGCGCGAACACCCGAGGAGCTTGCCGCGTCATATGCGGCGTGCCTGCGCACGGTGCACCATCCGAAGCTCGTGATCGGATTCGATGCGATCCTGGTGGTCAGCCCGGACCACGGGCGCATCCTCGCCGATGCGGGCTGGACGCGCGAGCAACTCGTGGACGCACTCGATGCACGGCTCGGCACGCCCGGGCGCGACCTGGCACGGGGTGCTCACGGCATGGCCGAGGGAGTCCCCGCCCATCTTGCCTCGGTCGAGTCGCTCCCGAAGTTCCGCCCGGGTGGTCTGCTGGTGGCCTTCGCCGGCGGGGGTGCCGGCCTGTTCTCCTCGATCATCGCCGGGTGGGCGAACGGCGCGATCGGATCGGACCCGGTGACCAGGGCCGTGGGCACCTGAGCCCCGGCGTGGGTTGCGCCTCGCGGCGACCCACGCCCGATCGGACCGGCGCGGCGGCGGGGGTGACATACTCAGAGCCGATGGGCCCGGCGAACCAAGGCATCACGATCCTCGACCCCACCGGCGAGTCGCGGCCCTCGACGCGCACGCCGCTCCAGCGCCCGGGGTCGGTGGCGGGACTCACCGTCGGCCTGCTCGACATCTCCAAGCCCCGCGGCGACAAATTCCTCGACCGCATCGAGGAACTGCTGGTGGAGCGCGGCGCCACCGTGATGCGCTTCAAGAAGCCCACCTTCACGAAGCCCGCACCAGTCGACCTGCGCCACGAGATCTCCATCTCGTGCAACGTCGTCATCGAGGCGCTCGCTGATTGAGGCAGCTGCACGTCGTGCAGTGTGCACGACATCGCAGATCTGGAGATGCGCGGCGTGCCCGGGATGTTCGTGGCCTCCGATGAGTTCGTCTCCGGTGCCGATGCACAGCAGGCCTCGCTCGGGTTCCCCGGCATGAAGCGTGTCTTCTGCTCGCACCCCATCCAGGACCGCACCGACGACGAGATGCGCAACCTCGCCGACAAGATCTTCGCCGACATCCTCGCCTGCATCACCGAGCAACGCTGACGCCAACCGGCGCCGCCGTAGAATCGAATGGTGACTCCTGCGACCCGCGTGCTCGTCCTGCGCCACGGCCAGAGCGAGTGGAACGCGGTGCGGCGCTGGCAGGGACAGGCCGACATCGCCCTCACCGACCTGGGGCTCGAGCAGGCGCGTCGCGCCGCCGACAAACTGGGGTCGTTCGCCGCCATCGCCTCGAGCGACCTCGAACGTGCACGGATGACCGCCGAGATCATCGCGGGATCCCTCGGGATCTCGACCCTCCCCGCCGACCCCAGGTTCCGCGAGACGCACGTGGGTGAGTGGGAGGGCCTCACCGCCGCGGAGATAGAGACCCGGTGGCCCGGCTATCTCGACAGCCACAGGCGACCGCCCGGATTCGAGCCCGACGCGAGCATCGTCGTGCGCGTCAGGGGTGCGCTCGGTGACCTCGCGCGCGCGTTCCCCGGCGAGGAGGTGCTCTGTGTGGCGCACGGCGGTGTGATGCGCGTGATGCGCCGTCATCTGGGTGTGCCGGACAGGAAGATTCCCAACCTCGGTGGCTGCCACTTCACCGTCCATGGCGGCGACGAGGTGCGGATCGACGTGGGCGAGATCGTCGAGTTGTTCGAGCACGGCGAGATCGGCGAGGAACTCTGAACCTCTTCGTGCGTTTCATCGCCCCCGACCATCCGGCGGTGGTGCGCCAGAACTTCGACCGGCTCGTCACGGCACGGCTCATCTCGAATGCGCTGTACCGGTACTCGCCCCCCTTCGTCGCCGTCATCGCGCGAGGTCTCGATGTCACCGTGGTCCAGGTGGGAACCGCGCTGATGATCGCCGAATTCGCCAGCCTCCTCTCGCCGGTGATCGGCCGTCGCATCGACCGTGCCAACCGTGTCGCCGCGATGATGCTCGGGATGTCCCTCCTCGTGCTCGGTGCCGCCGTCGCGGCGGCATCCCCGCACATCGTGATGTTCACCGCGGCGGTGTTCCTGCTCAACGCGTCGAAGGTGGTGTTCGACACGGGCTTCATCGTGTGGGTGAACGACCATGTCCCCTACGAGCGACGGGGCGAGGTGGTGGGCGTCATCGAGACCAGTTGGGCGCTCGGGTTGTTGCTCGGCGTCTCCACGATGGGACTGGTGACCTCGCTCGTGTCGTGGCGCACCGGGCTCGGCGTGGGTGCGGCCGCGATGGCCGCCTCGACCGTGGCGGTGGTGCGAGGACTGCCGCGCCGCGAGGCGCATGCCCCATCGGCGACCGGTGCGGGCGCGCGGATCCCGCGCGAGGGATGGTTCGTGGTGGCGGCGATGTTCTGCCTGCTCGGTGCCAGCCAGTGCGTCGGAATCATGTTCGGCCCGTGGTTCGAGGACGAGTTCGGATGGACCGCCGGAATCCTCGTGGGTGTCATCGTGGCCCTGGGCGTCGTGGAGCTGGGGGCGAGCATCGGATCGGCGCGCGTGATGGATCTGTGGGGCAAGGAGACGAGCGTGCGGCGCGGTACCGCGCTGATGGTCGCGGCCGCCGTGATGATGGCCCTCGCGTGGTCGGTGCCGGCGCCCTCGGTGGTGGCGCTCGTGCTCTACATGCTGGGTTTCGAGTTCGCGGTCGTGAGCATCCTGCCGTTGGCGGCAAACATCACACCCGGTGCCAGTGGAGCAGGACTCGGCATGGCGGTGGGCGCGGGCACCTCGGGGCGTGCGGTCCTGAGTTTCGTCTCGCCATGGTTGTACGAGCGCAGCGGCCCCGCCGCGCCGGCTGTCCTGGCGGCTGTGCTCGCCGCGTCAGCCTTCGCACTCGTGACGGTGTACCGACGGGCCTCGGCGGTTCAGCAACTGCGGTAGCCGTTCGTGATCGGCATGCGCCGATCCTTGCCGAACGCCTTCTCGGTGACCCGGGGACCCGGCGCGCACTGGCGGCGCTTGTACTCGTTCAGATCGACAAGCCGCGCGATGCGCGACACGATTGCCGCCTCGTGGCCGAGGGCGACGATCTCGGGCACGGTGCGGTCGTTGTCGACGTACTCGCGCAGGATCGGATCGAGCACCTCGTAGGCCGGCAGGCTCTGGTCGTCGCGCTGGTCGGGTCGCAGTTCCGCCGACGGCGGCTTGACCAGCACCGACTCGGGGACGATCTCGCGGCCCGCACGTGCGTTGATGTGGCGGCAGAGTGCGAACACCCGTGTCTTGAAGACATCCTTGATGATCGCGTACCCGCCGGCCGAGTCGCCGTAGATGGTGAAGTAGCCCACGGCCATCTCGCTCTTGTTCCCGGTGGTGAGCACCATCCAGCCGAACTTGTTCGACAGTGCCATCAACGTCGTGCCGCGACAGCGACTCTGGAGGTTCTCCTCTGCGAGATCGGGATCGCGACCGGTGAACGACTCGGCGAGCATGCCCAGGTACCCCGAGAACGCAGGTTCGATCGAGATCACCCTGTGGTCGATGCCGAGGTTCCCGGCGAGGCGGGCCGCGTCGATGAGGCTGTGGTCGCTCGAGTACCGCGACGGCATGGCGACTCCGTGCACGTGATCGGCGCCCAGGGCCTCGACTGCGATCGCGGCCACCAGTGTCGAATCGATGCCCCCCGAGAGCCCGATCACGACGTCGGTGAAGCCGTTCTTGCGCACATAGTCGCGCGTGCCGAGCACGAGTGCCCCCATCAGACGATCGAGATCGTCGCCATGGTCCTCCACACGACTCGGTTCCACGGTGCCGTCGTCGTGCACGGTGACAACGGCGAAGTCCTCCACGAATGAGCCCAACCTGCAGGCGACCCGACCGTCACGATCGACCACGACACTCGAGCCGTCGAAGATCAACTCGTCCTGACCTCCGACTTGGTTCACATAGACGACCGCGGCGCCGCACTGTCGCGCGCGCCGCGCGAGCATGGCCTCGCGCTCGGTGTGCTTTCCGTCGTGGAACGGCGACCCGTTCAGGTTCAACAGCACACGTGCACCGGCGGCGGCCTGACCGGCGGCCGGACCCTCGTCGTGCCAGATGTCCTCGCACACCGAGACCGCGGTGCGGACACCTGCGATCGTGGCGAGACCGGCGACCGTTCCGTCGTCACCGACGGAGGGTCCGGGCTCGAAGTAGCGCTCCTCGTCGAAGACCGCGTAGTTGGGGAGCAACTGCTTGCGGTACACCGACACGATCCGGCCGTCCGCACACACCGCGGCCGCGTTGTGCAGGCGCCCACCCTCGTGGCACACGAACCCGACCACCGCCGCGCACGATCCGGTTCCGGCCGCGAACTCAGCGAGTGTCGCCTCGTTCTCGGCGACGAAGGCCGCCTTCATCAGCAGGTCCTCGGGCGGGTAACCCATCACCACCAACTCGGGAAAGACCACGACATCGCAGCCCTCGGCCACGGCGCGTTCGTAGTACCGCCCGATGCGGGCGAGATTGCCACGCAGGTCGCCCACGGTGGGGTTGCACTGGGCCAGACCGACCCGGAGGGACCGGCGCGGTGCGCTGTTCTCTGCGGTGTCCTCCACAGTTTCCGAGGCTATCCACAAGCCCGGTCCGGCTCCGGTGGCACCCCGCGCAGGGTCATGTCGGCATGTGCGCCGTTTCACAGAGCGTTCACATTTCTCGCACCGCCGGGTCACTCCCGATCGCCATGATGACGGTTGTCATATCGAGGGATCTTCCCCTGAGAGAAAGAGCATCCATGCCAATTCAGGCCGAATACATCTGGATCGACGGAACCCAGCCCACACCGCTGCTCCGCTCCAAGACCAAGGTCCTCCCCGACTTCGCCGGGTCGATCTCGGACATGCCGATGGACGAGTGGGGTTTCGACGGCTCCTCGACCGAGCAGGCGACCGGGGAATCCTCCGACTGCATCCTCAAGCCCGTCTTCCACTGCCCGGACCCGATTCGTGGCGGCAAGAACGTGCTCGTGATGTGCGAGGTCCTGCTCGCCAAGGACGCGAGCCCGCACCCGTCCAACACCCGCGCCCAGTGCGCCGAGTTGGCCGCCAAGTACAAGAGCGCCGAGATGATCTACGGCATCGAGCAGGAGTACACGATGCTGCGTCTCGACGGAACCCCCTACGGCTTCCCCGTCGGTGGGTACCCGAAGCCCCAGGGTCCGTACTACTGCGGTGTCGGCGCGGGACGCGTCGTCGGTCGCAACATCATCGAGGCGCACACCCAGGCGTGCATCGACGCGGGACTTCGCATCTCGGGCACCAACGCAGAAGTGATGCCCGGACAGTGGGAGTTCCAGATCGGCCCGCTCGACGCGCTGTCGGTCAGTGACCACATGTACGTGGCGCGCTGGCTGTTGCACCGCGTCGCCGAGGACCACGACGTGGTGATCTCTTTCGATGCCAAGCCCGAGAAGGGGGACTGGAACGGTGCCGGCGCGCACACCAATTTCTCCACCCGCGCGATGCGCGAGAACTACCAGGCGGTCATCGACGCCTGCGAGAAGCTGGGCACGCGCGTGCTCGAGCACGTGGAGAATTACGGGCACGACATCCAGAGCCGCCTCACCGGCAAGCACGAGACCGCCCCGTGGAACAAGTTCTCCTACGGCGTCTCGAACCGTGGTGCGTCGGTGCGAATCCCCTGGCAGGTGGCCCGCGACCAGCGCGGCTACGCCGAGGACCGCCGTCCGAACGCCAACTGCGATCCGTACACGGTCACCCGTCTCATCCTCGAGACGGTCTGCGGCTGATCCGCTCCACGGACCAGGACCGACACAACAGGCACAGGAACAGGGGCTCTCGTCCCTCGTTTCTGTGTTCTGGGCCCCGATCGGTGGGCTCGGGACACCCCTGTGGTCACCGGTGGGCCACCACGGCAGACTGAGGAGGTGGGCGAGATGCTCAGCCAACAGCGCGACTACGTGCTCCGCACAGTCGAGGAACGAGGAGTCCGGTTGATCCGGCTCTGGTTCACCGACGTGCTCGGGACCCTGAAGAGCTTCGCCATCAGCCCAGCCGAACTGGAGAACGCGCTCGAGGACGGCATGTCCTTCGACGGCTCCTCGATCGACGGGTATTCGCGCATCCAGGAGGCCGACGTCCTGGCGAGCCCGGACCCAAACACCTTCGAGGTGCTCCCGTGGGTCGACTCGAAGACGGCCGAGGCACGCGTCTTCTGCGACATCCACAACCTCGACGGCTCCGTCTTCGACGGTGACCCCCGCCAGGTGCTGCGCCGCAACCTCGATGCGGCCCGTGCGATGGGGTTCGAGTTCCTGGTGGCACCCGACATCGAGTACTTCTACTTCGCCAAGCCCGGCCCCGACGGTGTGCCCGTGCCCCTCGATCAGGGTGGTTTCTTCGACCTCACCACCACCGACGTGTCGTCGTCGCTGCGCAAGGAGACGATCCGCACGCTCGAGACGATGGGCATCCCCGTGGAGTACTCGTTCCACGAGGACGCACCGAGCCAGCAGGAGATCGACCTGCGCCACACCGACGCGCTCAGCATGGCCGACTCGGTGATGACCTTCCGCATGATCGTGAAGGAGATCGCCGCGATGCACGGGGTGCACGCGACCTTCATGCCCAAGCCCCTCGAGCGGGTGCAGGGCTCGGGGATGCACCTGCACATGTCGCTGTTCGAGGGGGATGCGAATGCGTTCTTCGCCAAGGACGACCAGTACAACCTCAGCCCGGTCGCCAAGATGTTCATGGCCGGTCTCCTCCGCCACGCCGCCGAGATCACCGCTGTCACGAACCAGACCGTGAACTCCTACAAGCGGCTCGTGCCTGGCTTCGAGGCACCGGTGCACGTCTCGTGGGCGCGCAACAACAGGTCGGGTCTGATCCGGGTCCCGATCCCCAAGCGCGGCAGCCCGAGTGCCACCCGCATCGAGTACCGCTCGCCCGATCCCGCGTGCAACCCGTACCTTGCCTTCTCCGTGATCCTGGCAGCCGGATTGAGGGGCATCCGCGAGGGCTACGAGCTCCCGGCCGAGGCCGACGCGAACTTGTTCGAGATGGACGACACGATGCTCGACAAGTTGAGCATCACCCAGTTGCCGCAGTCGCTCAACGAGGCGCTGCGCTTGATGGAGTCCTCGCCGCTCGTCCAGGAGACCCTGGGCGAGCACATCTTCGAGTGGTTCGTGCGCAACAAACGCCACGAGTGGCGCCAGTACAAGACACAGGTGACGCCCTTCGAGCTCGACCGCTACCTGAGGTCGCTCTAACCGATGGCGACCTCGGAGAAGATCGTCGTCTTTCCGGGGAGCCCCTCGCCCGACCTGGCGCGCACCCTCGACCTGGGCGGCCACCGATGGAAGGCCGCGACGTCTCCCGAGGAAGCGGCCAAGTCCGAGCCCGCCGGCGGATGGATGGGTGCGATCATCGCCTGCGACGCCGATCCCGAGGGGGCCTGGGCGTTCGCGCGCGCGATCCGCAAGCGCGACAACCCCGTGGGTGCGGTGCTGGTTCTCGTCTCGGGTGCACAACTGGGCGACTTGGAGATGCGCGACGATCTCTTCGACGACTTCTGCCTCTCGCCGTTCCATCCGCGTGAGCTCGAGGCACGTCTCACACACCTGTTCTCGCGTGCCCACGGTCCGATGCGCCCCGAGGTTGTCGAGCATTCGGGACTCGCCCTCAATCTCGAGACCTACCAGGCGTCGTTCAACGGGCGGCCACTCGATCTCACCTACATGGAGTACGAACTGCTCAAGTTCCTGGCACAGAACCCGGGCAAGGTCTTCACGCGCGAGATGCTGCTGTCACGTGTGTGGGGATACGAGTACTACGGCGGTGCACGCACCGTCGACGTGCACGTGCGGCGCCTGCGCGCCAAGTTGGGCGAGGAGCACGCGAACCTGATCCAGACCGTGCGCTCGGTCGGCTACCGGTTCGGTCAGTCCCGCTGGGGCAGCTGAGATCGATCAGGCGGCCCGCACGAACGCGGTCACCGAGTCCGCGATCATCTGCACGGCGATAGCAGCCAGGATCATCCCTGCAACCCGGGCCAGGAGCACCACGCCTGCTGGACGGACGATCCGCTGCAGGATTCCGCTGAACCGCAGCGCGAGAAGCGTCACCGACAGTGCCAGCGCGATGCCGAGCAGCACCTGGAACCACTCGCCGGCACCCTCTGCCTGACGGAAGAACACGATCGTGGCCACGATTGCCCCGGGGCCCGCGAGCAGTGGTGTCCCGAGAGGCACCATCGCAACCGAGGTTCGTTGCTCTGGTGATGCGACCTCGAAGGAATCCTCACGGCCCTTTCCATACAGCAACTGGAGAGCGACCAACAGCAGCAACAGCCCTCCGGCACCTTGGAGAGCGGGGACGGACACATTCAGATAGTCCAGGATCGTCTGCCCGCCGATCGCGAACAGCGAGATGACGAGGAACGCGGTGCCCACCGCCAAGAAGGCGGCTCGGTGACGCTCCTTGTCGGAGAGGCGGCTCGTGACGGCGAGAAAGATCGGCACGTTGCCGGGAGGGTCGAGGATCACGAGCATCGTCACGAGGACCTCGCCGAAGAAACGCACGATCCGACGCTAGAGGATCATGTCGGAGATCGTCCACGCACCGACGGGACAATCCCGCGGCATCGTCTCAACTCGGGTTCTGCATGCGTACCGCCAGGCGTCGGTGAGTGGTGAGCATCTCGGCGACCCTCGGGGACACCAGACGACCATCCCGCACCACGAACCGACCGTGCACGATCGTGTCGCGCGCACCGACGGGCCCGCACCTGAGCCATGCCTCGAGCGGATCGGCGATCGCGCCCGCGAACAGGGGCCCCTCGAGTGACCACACCGCGACATCACCCACGGCACCGACCTGGAGGGAACCGACCTCTCCGACTCGGCCGAGACACCCCGCACCACCGACCGTGGCCATCTCGAGTGCCATCCGTGCGTCGGCCGCCGCTGCCCCGTCGCGCAACTTGGCGAGCAACATTGCCTGCCGGGCCTCGAGCCACAACGAGGCGCTGTCGGCGCTCGATGAGCCGTCGACACCCAACCCGACGTGCACCCCCGCGCGCCGCAACGCGGTGACGGGTGCGATCCCCGAGGCCAAGATGAGGTTCGACGAGGGGCAATGTGCCGCGCCGATCCCGGCACGACCGAGCTCTGCGATCTCGGTCTCGTTCGGCATCACGCAGTGGGCGACCCAGGTGCGATCCGACAACCAGCCGACATCTCGCAGGTACTCGAACGGTCGGCACCCGAACATCGCGAGGGAGAAGTCGTCGTCCTCGGCGTTCTCCGCGAAGTGGGTGTGGAGCCGCACATCCAGCTTCTCGGCGAGTTCGGCTGATCTCACCATGAGATCGCGCGTGACGCTGAACGGCGAGCACGGGGCGAGCGCGACGCGCACCATCGCACCGTGGCTCCTGTCGTGGTGGCGCGCGACCGCGACCTCGGACTCGGCCAGGATCGTGTCGTCGTCCTGCACCACGTCGTCGGGAGGCAGACCACCGTCCTTCTCCGACAGCGACATCGACCCGCGCGTCGGGTGGAAACGCATGCCGAGATCCACCGCCGCGGCGATCTCTGCCGAGAGCAGATCTCCGCCACCGCGCGGATGCAGGTAGAGATGGTCGGTCGAGGTCGTGCAACCCGACAGCGCCAATTCGGCGAGTCCGACCCATGCCGAGACGTGCGCGGATTCCTCGTCGAGGGCGCGCCACAACGGATACAACGCCTTCAACCACCCGAACAGGGGACTCGTCGTCATCGGCGGGAACGCCCGCGTGAGGTTCTGGTAGAGGTGGTGGTGGGTGTTGACGAGTCCCGGTGTCACGAGGCACCCGGATGCATCGACGACCTCGTCGGCCTCGGGTTGTGCATCCCTCGGCCCGCCCACGGCAGAGATGAGGCCGCCGGTTATCGCCACCCATCCCCCGCGGATCTCGCGCCGTGTGGTGTCCACGGTGGCGAGGAGATCGGCGTTGCGGACGACGAGGTCGGCTCGCGAGCTCATCGCAGGGTCTCCAGCACCATCGCGACGTCGGAGGGCGTCGTCTCCGGGTTCACGATGCACAACCGTAGGCATGGCACTCCGTTCCACGAGGTGGGCACCGCGAACGCCAGACCCGACGCGAGCGCGTCATCACTCCAGCGCTGGTAGTCGTCGGCCGCCCATCCGATCCGCTCGAGGAGCAGGACGCTCAGTTCGGGCTCCATCACCAACCGGAGGTGACCGGCACAGGTCACCATCCGGGCCGCTTGCTCGGTGGTGCGCAGGGTGGTCTCGACGGCCTCGGTGTAGGCGCGGGTGCCGTGCGTGGCGAGGCTGAACCACAGCGGCAGACCCCTCGGGCGCCGCGACAGATGGTGCGCATAATCGGCGGGATTCCACTCCTCGCGCACGTGGATGGCATCGAGGTACTCGGCGCGCTGTGTGTGGGCGGCACGGGCGATGCGCGGCTCCCGGTACAGCAGCGCGCACGAGTCGAACGGTGCGAACAACCATTTGTGGGGATCGACGATGAACGAGTCGGCCAGTTCGACACCGGTGAACAGGTGCCGACGCGACGGCGCACACAGCGCGGCGCCCCCGTATGCACCGTCGACATGGAACCAGGCACCGATCCCGGCGGCAGTGCGACCGATTCCCGAGAGATCATCGATCACTCCGGCATTGGTGCTGCCGGCCGTGGCGACCACCGCACAGATCCGCTCGCGCTCCGCGGCATCGAGACCCTCCACGACCCGCCGCACACCGTCGCCGTCCATGCGTCCCCGTTCATCGACGGGCACGGGCACGACATCGGCATCCATCGCACGGGCCGCTTGTGCCACGCTCGAGTGCGCCGCACCGGAACAGGCGATCAGGGCTCGTGTCCGATCGAGTCGCCCACCCGCGCGGTCCCGCCACGCCCATCGGGCAGCAATCAGTGCCGACAGGTTTCCTGCTGTGCCGCCCGAGACGAAGGTTCCACCGGCACCCTCGGGGAGTCCGGCGAGCGAGGCGATCCAGGCGAGCGCCTCGTTCTCGGCGAACACCGCACCGGCGCCCTCTTGCCACGATCCTGCATAGACGTTCGCGGCCGACACGGCGACGTCGAACAAGCCCGCAGCCTCGGTGGGGGCGGCCGGAACATAGGAGAAGAAGCGGGGGTGGTCGACACTGATGCATGCGGGGGCCAAGACCTCGCGCCAGATGCGGAGGGCCTCGGGGCCCCCGATGCCGTCGTCGGTGACGGTGCGACCGGCACGAGTCCGCAACACGGAGGCGTCGACGGGGTGATCGAGGGGTGGATCCATTCGAATCCGGTTCAACGCGTACGCGAGGACCTTCCAACTCAACCGCTTCGACCGGCGATCAAAGGAGTGCATGCGTGTCACGGGTTGCCTCCCGGTCCGGGACGACTGCGGTCCCGGCACCCTATGTGTTGGTGTCGAGGAGCTCGCTGCCCTCGTGGCGGGCCTCGCCGTCCTTCCAGAGGAAGTGACCGATCACACCAGCGAGCAGCACGGTCGAGAGCCCGACCACGATCGGGAACGCCAGCAGTATGAGAACGAGGACCACCGCACCGGCCATCACGTCACTTCTTCTTCCGTGCGGCGGGCTTCTTCGCCGTCTTCTTTGCCGACTTTTTGGTGGCCGACTTCTTCACCGGGGACCAGTTCGCGGCTTTCTTCTTGGCGACGGCGGGACCAGCGGGCTTCCATGCCCACGCCTCGATCTCCACGGCTCCACCGAATGGCAACGACGCGACTCCGATCGTGCTGCGCGCCGGGCGGTGCGCGCCGAATCCCTTGGCATAGGCCTCGTTGAACGTGCCGAAGGTGTCCATGTCCGTCAGGAAGCAGAGGGTCTTGGAGACATCCCTCAATGACGCTCCCATCGAGGCCAGTTGAGCCGTCAGGTTCGCGATCGCCTGCCTCGTCTGGGCCGGGACACCCCCGCCCACGAGCGCTCCGTCCTTCATGCCGAGCTGGCCGGACACGATGATCCAGTCGCCGGCGCGGACCACCGGTGTGTACGGGGGATGTGCAGGTGCTGCCATGCCCACGACACTACGCCACACCGGTACCCACCTACCATTGGTGAGATGCCAGTTCCCGGCGAGATGTCGCGACGTCGGTTCCTCGGGGTCGGCGCAGCAGTCGGTCTCGGCGCCGTGGTCGCGGCCTGCGCTGGCGAGCCCGATGGCGGTGCATCACCGACCGAGATCGTCCCCGGCATCGAGGGCACTCTCCAGATCGTCAAGCGGTTCCCCCCGAACGGACTCGTTCCCGGTCGGGTGAGACTGCCCCTGTCGCTCGCCGATGCACGTGGGATCCTCGGCAACGATGGAACGCGAACCCTCCCCGATTCACTCGCAGTGACGATCATCGACCCGTCCACGGGTGAGACGGTGGCAAGCGCCAATGCGAAACGCCACGGTGACGATCTCTCCGTTCCGTACTGGCCGGTCGTGGTCGACATCGACTCACCCGGCATCTATTCGTTGCGCCTGGATGCGACCGGGCAGGATCCTGGAGGCACGACCCAGAGCAACGAGGTGTCGTTCCAAGTGGATGCGCCGGACACTGTGGCCATGCCGGTGCCGGGTCGTGCACTTCCCCCCTTCGACACTCCGACGATCGTGAACTCACGGGGGGTCTCACCCATCTGCACCCGTGCCGGCGGACCGTGTCCGTTCCACGGGGTCACCCTCAGCGACGCCCTCGTCCGTGGCATTCCCGTCGTCTATTTGGTGGGGACACCAGCGCACTGCACGACGGGGACCTGCGCGCCGGCACTCGAGTCACTCATCGCCGTGGCATCCGAGATCGGGGAACGCGCGGTGTTCGTGCACGCGGACATCTATGCCGACGAGGAGGCCACCCAGGTCGCCCCGGCGGTCACTGCGCTGAAGATGCAGTTCGAGCCCGCACTCTTCGTCACGGATGCACGGGGAACAGTGGCCACGAGACTCGACGTGGTGTTCGACACCGATGAGATCCGCGGCGCACTCGCCACGGTCGGGCTCAGTTGATCCGGTTCAGCTGAACGACTTGCCGCACCCGCAGGAGCGGGTCGCATTCGGGTTCGAGATCGAGAAACCCTGCTCGGTGAGTCCGTCCTTGTAGTCGAGGCTCGCACCCTCGAGCATCGGAGCCGACGCAGGGTCCACGACCACGCGAACCGCACCGAAGGTGAGGGTGATGTCGTCGGTGGCGACATCGGAGTCGAAGTACATGTCGTAGGAGAAGCCCGAGCAGCCCCCCGACTTGACCGCGACGCGCAGTGCCATGTCGGCCGCGCCCTCGGCCTCGAGCAGTTGGGCCACTTTGCTGGCCGCAGAATCGGTCAGGGTGATCATCGCTGTCCTCCGTGGTTCGGAATTCACTGGCTGGTGACGGGAATCCTACTTCCCCGGTCGGCGATAGTGCACACCCCTTAGACTTTTTTGCCGTGACCGATCGTCCCATTCCGCCCCCCACGGAGCAGGATGTGCGCACTCTCCTGCGGGCCGTGATCGACCCGGAGTTGGGCGACAACATCGTCGATCTCGGCATGGCCGGTGACATCCGGATCGCCGACGGCACGGTGACGATCGGCGTGAAGCTCACGATCCGTGGCTGCCCCCTGCGCGCCCAGATCCAAAAGGACATCCGAGCGCGACTCGAGGTGCACCCGTGGGTGCGCAAGGTGAAGATCAACTGGGGCGAGATGACCGCCGAGGAACGCTCCGCGGTCATGACGAGGGCGCGTTGGAACGCGCGGGAGAGTGCGACCGACACCGCGGTACCGGTCGGGGCGCGCGTGCTCGCAGTCGCGAGCGGCAAGGGTGGGGTCGGCAAGTCGTCGGTGACCGTCAACCTCGCCGCCGCTCTCGCCGCGCAGGGCATGACCGTCGGTGTCCTCGATGCCGACATCTGGGGATTCTCGATACCCCGCATGCTGAACATGCCCGACCGACTCCAGGCCGAACGTGTCGAGGGGCGCGACAAGCCGATGATCATCCCGAACGAACGCAGCATCGAATCGGGTCTCCTCAGGGTCGTGTCGACCGGGATGCTCGTCGACGACGAGGGCACCGCACTGATGTGGCGCGGACTCATGCTCACCAAGGCCGTCGAGCAGTTCCTCAACGATGTCCACTGGGGCGATCTCGACTTCTTGTTGATCGACATGCCGCCCGGGACCGGCGACGTGCAGATGGGACTGGCCCGGATGCTCCCCCGCACCGATCTGTTGATCGTGACAACGCCGGCGGTCTCGGCACAGAAGGTCGCGATCCGCGCGGCCGACATGGCGCGTCGCAGCTTCCTGCGCATCGCGGGGGTCATCGAGAACATGAGCACGTTCACGTGCGCGCACGGCGAGGACTACGCGCTCTTCGGCGAGGGTGGCGGACGCGCGCTCGCCGAGGAAATCGGCGTCGAGTTGCTCGGCCAGATCCCGATCGAGCCAGCCGTCGCCGCGGGGGGCGATGCGGGCGAGCCGGTGGTGCTCTCCGGGACCGGCGCGGCCGCGGCCGAGTTCACGCGAATCGCTGCCCTGATCATCGCCGAGACCCCGGATGCGACCGAGATGTCGGGATGCTCGGCGCGCACCGACTCCGACGCCGTCGGCGTCACCGTTCGACGCGGCTCCTGAACCGCGCGCGCCGGCACCGGGTGCCGGACGGTCTAGAGGTCGTCGTAGCCGGGTTGACCCGGCATCAGGATCCCGACCACGCGCCCGTCGGAGTCGACTCGCAACTTCGGCAGGATCGTCGTTGGCACGCCCACCTTGGCGGCCGCGGTGAGGACCTCGTCCGCCGTGCGGTGCGGGAGGAGGAACTCGATGTTGGCCGCCGTCGGTGGCATCAACATGAGGTCGCCCTCCTTCCAGCGCCGGATCGCGTCCTCGGGCCTGAGCCACATGCTCTCGATCGTCTCGCCGTCGTCATGGAGCGCGTGCTGCGCGCCGGGTGCGCGGGCCACGAAGAAGCGCGTGTCGAACCGGCGCCGCTCACCCTTCGGGGTGATCCAGTGGCTCACGTAGTGGATCTCGTCGGTGGTGATTCGGAGGTTCTCCCGCCTGCACAACTCGAGCAGCGCCACCGAGCCGTCGTGGATGTTCTCGCGCTCGGCCTGGAACTGCGTGGCGACCTCGTCGTCGTCGAAACGGATCACCTCGCCGGTGCTCGCGTAGCGCGCGAGGAGGACACCGGCTTCCTCGAAGCACTCCCGCACCGCGGCCACCCAGTACGCGAGTCCACCCGCCGGGATGCCGAGCAGACCGCTCGCCTCCGCATCCGTGAGACCGTCGCAGAGTTCGCCGATCTCGGCGATCCCGTCGACCTCGTCGACCTTCCCACCGGGGAACACGAACATCCCGCTCGCGAACGCGGCCGAGAACGTGCGTCGAAGCATGAACACCTCGATGCCACCCCCGTCGGCATCGCGCACGAGCAGGACGGTCGCAGCCGGCCTGATGGGCACGGTCTCGGGATCGAAGGGTTCGTCAGCCGCCGGTCGTGCCGGTCTCGTCGTCTCGCTCACGGTGGTCCTCCCCCTCCACCGGAACCACGTCGACCACGTCGTCGTTTCGTCCGATGTATCCCCGATCCACGATAGGTCCGGAGCGCATCGAGGTCACCACCGTGACTCCCCCGTGCACCCTGCGCGACACGACGGATGCCACGGCGGCGCGGGTCGGCGGCAACAGGAGCACGATCCCGATGATGTCTGTCACGAACCCGGGCGACAACAAGAAGACCCCGGCCACGAGCAGGCACACCCCGTGGACGATCTGGCGCGAGGGCTCCTCACCCCGCGAGACCGCCGTGGTGAAATCGCGCCAGACCCTCGTTCCCTCGCGCCTCACGAGTGCGGTGCCGAGGGCCGAGATGATCACGAGGCTGGCGATCGTGGGAACGAGGCCGACCTGCTCACCGACGCGCAGGATCACCCACAGCTCGGCCAGGGGCACCACCACGATCGCGGTGATCACCAGCACGAACACCGGTCAGCTCTTCCCGCGCTTCTCGCGGTAGTCGCGGGCGCCACCCTCGAGCGGCTCCACCTCGAGCGTCACCCCGTCGATCGCCACGACACGGAGCTCGGCGAGATCGGCGAGCGGTGTCGCCCGGTTGGTGCGGGCGCGCCACTGGGCACCGTCCACGAGTGCCACCCCGACCGGGTCGATCGCTCCCACGGCGGTCCCCGTCGCGCCGACGAGTCCGTCGCGACCGATCGTGGGAGTGCCGAAGCGGGTGCGCACCATCGAGGGCATCCCGACGACGAAAGTGAGCGCGATTCCCACGATCCCCACCGTGAGCGTCAACCAACTCGGCCGCATCGACAGACCGTCGACTGGTCGGAACAAGATGAACGACGACATCGTGTACATCGCCAGCCCGACACCCGTCCAGAACCGGGGAATCCCCACTTGGACATCGACCGCGAAGGTGACCATCGCCAGGAGCAGCAGGGCCACGCCGAGGCCGTTCGTGGAGAGCGCGGCCGACCCGAGCGACCCGAGCACGAGACTCCCCGCTCCCACGAGACCGGCCACGCCGATACCTGCCGTGAAGAACTCGAAGACCAGCAGGGCGAGACCGATCGTGAGGAGCAGGTAGGCACTCGCCGGGCTCGAGACGGTGTGCAGCAACCGCGGCATGAAACCGAGCTTGAAGAACCGGACGGTCGTCGCCTCGCGCACCACCTGACCCGAGTCGTCGAGGGCGTCCTTCACGGTGTCGAGCGAGCGACCGCGCGCCTCGACACCATCGAGCGCATAGAGCATGTTGCGCAGCACCGGGACACCGCGGTCATCGTTGGAGAATTTCAGCACTCCCCGCTCGCGCGCCTCGAGGAAGCCGAGGGTCCCCGTGCGCAAGACATCGTCGGCCGAACCGAACGTCGCGCGCTCGCCACCGACCTCCAGCATGGTCCCGGTGCGACCCACCCGGGTCCCGGGTGCCATCGCGGTGACATCAGCGACAGCCATCATCTGGGCGGGCAAGCCGAGAGCCCTCGAACCACTCGGTCCCACCCACACGGCGACTGGAACCTTCGCGTCGCGGATCCGGCCGAGCAGCGATGCCATCCGGTCGCGACCAACGACGGCGCCCTTGGTGTTGACCTGCAGGATCACCGCCTGCGCACCGTTCGACTCGGCGCGCATGAGTGCGTCCTCGATCGAGTCGGCGACGATCTCGTCAACCAGACCACTGACCTCGACCACGTCCACGGGTGCGAGCTCACCACCGTCTGCGGCACTCACCTCGCCCGAGGCCATGATGCCAAGACCACAGACGAGCGCCATCGAGGCGAGTACCCACCGCCTGCGGCGCCCAGCCCCTACCCTTCGAGTCACCCCCCAAGTTTGGGGGTTCCATGGACATCCGCCAATTCCTCACCTCCTCTCGGATCCTGATCGTCGCCGGCAAGGGCGGCGTCGGAAAGTCCGCCGTTGCTGCCTCTCTCGCGTTGACGGCGGCGCACCAAGGGATGACGTCTTTGCTGGTGACACTTGACCCACCCGGTGTCGTGCCCCCGCCGCACGAACGACTCGACACGATGATGGTGAGTCCGGGCCGTGCCCTCGTCGATTATCTGTCCGCATACGGTCTCGGCCGACTCACGAGACGACTCGCCACCTCGGGGCTCGTCGAGCTCGTGGCCCAAACCGCCCCGGGGATCGACGACCTCCTCGTGCTCGGGAAGATCAAGTCGCTCGAACGGGATCTCCGAGCCGATCTCATCGTGGTGGACGGACCCGCGTCGGGCCACGCGATCGACTTGCTGCGCGCACCGAGGGTGCTCCACCGGGCAGTGCCCGGTGGTCCGATCGGCCAACAGGCAGACGATGTGCTCGCAATGATGGCCGATGCATCGCGGTGCCGCACGATGCTCGTCGCGACACCGGCCATGACACCGGTGCAGGAGGCGCTCGATGTCGCGCGCGAGCTCACCGGGACGCTCGGCCTCGCGCTCGGGCCGGTGGTGGTCAACATGATCGACGACCAGCCGCCACCAGTGGATGCCACCCGTCTCGACGATCATCTTCGTCGTGCGTGGGAATGGGCCGAGTCGAGGTCCCGGGCCCAGGCAGGAGCGGTGTCGCTCCTCGAGCGCTCCCTCGACACCGGAAGACTCCTCCTCCGTCGACACCGACTCTCCGGGCCGGGCATGGTCGAGGCACTCGCCATCGACATGGCCGCGGCGATCGAGGCGCATTCCCCGGGAGCATCACGATGACGGGACGGGCCCCCGCGCCAGCGACGACGCTGGGTGACGTGTGTGCGACTGCACGGATCATCGTGGCGTGCGGTGCGGGCGGCGTCGGCAAGACATCGGTCGCTGCCGCGTTGGGATTGGTGGCGGCACGACGTGGACGCAGGGCCGTGGTCCTCACGATCGACCCCGCCCGCCGACTCACCGATGCGATCGGAGTGAGCGACACGATCGGGAACGAACCGGTGAGGGTCCCGCTCGACGTCAGCGGGGAGATGTGGATCTCGATGCTCGATGTCCGCGAGACCTTCGACGGACTCGTGCGCGACACCGCGAGCACCCCCGAACGGGCCGCCGAGGTCCTGGACAACTCGTTCTATAAGAGCCTCTCGCAGTCGCTCTCGGGAACGCGCGACTACATGGCGGCCGAGCGACTGTTCGAGTTGTCCGCGGACGCACGATTCGACGTGGTGGTCGTCGACACGCCGCCCTCCCGCAACGCCCTCGACTTCCTCGAGTCGCCCGAGCGGCTCGCCCGCTTCCTGAAGCACCCGATCGTGCGACTCCTCGTCGCGCCGGGCCGCGGGGGTCTGCGCCTCGCCGGGGCCGCGGTGCAACCGGTGGTGCGCATCATCTCGGGAATCGTCGGCTCGGATGCACTGTCCGGAGCCATCGCATTCCTGCGCGCCTTCGACGGGTTGGAATCGGAGTTCTCGCGTCGCGCCCTCGCCGTCGCCGCGACACTGCGAGGAGACGACACCGCCTTCGTCGTGGTGTCGGGGCCCTCCGCCGACGCCCTCGACCAGGCCGGACACTTCGTCGATGAACTCCGCCGACTCGCCATCGGCCTGCGCGCGATCGTGCTGAACCGCATGCCGCCCGTCTTCGGCGATGTCACGGCGGACGAGGCACGCAGGATCGCAACGTCCTCAACCGGCGACACGGCCGTCGCTCACCGGTTCCTGGCCGATCTCGCCACCGACGCCGAGGGTGCCAACGACCGGACCGGGGGATTCCTCCAGCACGCGCGCCGCGCGCACCCCTCGATCGTGGTCGCCGCGGCCGAAGAGATGGCCGTCGACATCCACGACATCGACTCCATCGCGACGTTGGCCGATTTTCTCGCGCACTGAGACATCGGCGTCGCGACTGCGTTCGGCACGGGGAGCGCGCCGATAGGGTGAGAGCGTGCATGTTCTCGTTGCGACGGATGCCCAATGGGTGCTCGATGAAGTGACCGCAGCGCTCGGTTCGGTGGGAACGTCGTTCGAGGTCGTCAGCGACGGACGCCGCGTCGCATCGCGCGTGGCCGAGCGCACACCCGACATCGCGATCCTCGATCTCCAGATCGGCACGATGGGCGGCATGGCGGTCACCATGGACCTGCGTCTCGACCACTCGAGCGGTGCTCTCCCCCACGTGAAGGTGCTGATGGTCCTCGATCGTGCGGCCGACATCCACCTCGCCCGGCGCAGCGGGGCAGACGGCTGGATCGTCAAGCCCCTCGATGCTCTGCGTCTTCGCAGGGCGGTCAGGGTCATCGCCGCGGGTGGGACCTACACCGAGGGACTGGATGCCCCGGTGGAGGCGACCGAGCCGGCACCAGAATCGACGGATAGCCTCGGCACGTCGGTGTAACAACCGACGACACCACGGGGTGTGGCGCAGCTTGGTAGCGCGCTTCGTTCGGGACGAAGAGGCCGCAGGTTCAAATCCTGTCACCCCGACCAGTCGACGAGACCGGGCCCGTTGAGTCGTTCCTGTCCGGTCGGCCAGTGCCGTTTCTCAGACGAGCAGTTCTGCGATCTGCACCGCGTTCAGCGCGGCACCCTTCCTCAGATTGTCGTTCGCAACGAACAACGCGAGTCCGCGACCACCCTCCACCGACTGGTCGTTGCGGATCCGCCCGACGTAGGCCGGATCACGACCCGCGGCCTGAAGGGGGGTCGGGATCTCGGAGAGCTCGACCCCGGGTGACCGCGACAGGATCTCGGTCGCTCGTTGCGCCGAGATGGGACGCTCGAATTCGAGATTGAGGGCGAGCGAGTGCCCCGTGAAGACGGGAACGCGCACGCACGTGCCCGACACCAGCAAACCGGGGATGTCGAGGATCTTGCGGCTCTCGTTGCGGAGTTTCTTCTCCTCGTCGGTCTCACTCGCACCGTCCTCGACGAGCGAACCGGCGAAGGGCAGCACATTGAATGCGATGGGGCGCGCGAACGAGCGCGGCGCGGGCATCGCGACGGCGTCGCCGTCGAAGGTCAGGCCGGCCGCGCCGTCGTGGACCGCCGCCACCTGGGAATCGAGTTCCTCGACGCCGGCGAGTCCGAAACCGCTCACTGCTTGGTAGGTGCTCGCGACCATTCGCACGAGTCCGGCCTCGTCGTGGAGGGGCTTGAGCACCGGCATCGCCGCCATGGTCGTGCAGTTCGGGTTCGCGATGATCCCCTTCGGGGTGGAACGCACGAGGTGTCCGTTCACCTCGCTCACCACGAGCGGCACCTCGGGGTCCATGCGCCACGCACTCGAGTTGTCGATCACGATCGCACCGGCCGCGACGAACTTCGATGCGAGTTCCCTCGACGAGGTCGCGCCGGCCGAGAACAACGCGATGTCGAGACCCGCCGGATCGGCCACGGATGCGTCCTCGACCACGACCTCCCCTCCCATCCACGGCAGGCTGGAGCCAGCCGAGCGCGAGGAGGCGAAGAATCGGATCCCGTCGACTGGAAAGCCGCGTTCGGCGAGCAGAGCCCGCATCACACTTCCGACCTGTCCGGTCGCACCGACGACTCCGATGTGCACGAAAAACGAGACTAACGGCAGCGCACGAGCAGCCACCAATGACTTTGGTTGGCCACATCGAGGTCGCGTTGCGGGACCACCTCGTCGCGGAACACCGCCTCGCGCAGGGGTCGGCCCGGATGATGCAGGATCGCGATCTCGGTCACCTCGATGTTGGCGGCCTCGAGAACGGCGAGTATCCGCCGTGGGTCGAGCCGGTTCGCCTGCCACCCGAGTCGCGTCGACCATCGCCACGTCGACAGACGCGCGCCCACGACGGGGAGGTTCCACAGGAACCGCATCACGGCCCCGGCGGGCACGAGTGCGACATCGGCGGGGACCCAGGTGCGGAAGTTGAGTGCCACCCTGCCGGCGGGTCGCACGATGCGGAATGCCTCGCGCGTCAGTCCGATCGCGTCGCTCGCGCGGCAGTGCTGCAACGTGATGTAGGAAAAGACCGCGTCGACGGAGGAATCCGGGAGATCGATCGAATGGCCGTCGACGATGTGGGAGGTCCGCAGGGCCGTCGCACGACCGTGGCGGGCGACCGTCTCGCGGCACCGCTCGAGGAACGCGGCGTCGATGTCGGCGGCGGTGACTTGATCGAAGCGTCTCGAGAGAGCCGCCGTCATGCGGCCGATCCCCGCGCCGATCTCGAGGATCGATGCCGATGCGGAGAGATCGCTCCAGCCGAGCCGGTCGAGGTAGATCGAGACCTCGGCGTCACCCGTGTCGACGAACTCCTGGAGGGTCAGTGAGCCACCGGTCTGGTTGTTGAAGACCCAACCGGTCTCGCGCACCACCTCGTCGGCGTTCATCCGCATCTCGGTGCGCGTGCCAGCCGCCTTCCATGGGATGAGTTGCCGTCGACGGATCGCCATCACGTTCGAGTATGTCAGGCGCGCGGTGCGGCGGGGATATGGCGCGATCTACTTGCGCTCGGGGAGCGGTGCCGAGTAGGAGGTGCCCGAGTCGAGACCGAACGCCGAGTGGAGGGACCGCACGGCCGACTCCATGTCGCGCGACGACACGACCACCGACACGCGGATCGTGCTGGTCGAGATCATGTGGATGTTGATGCCGTTGTCGGCGAGCACGCGGAACATCCGGGCTGCGATCCCCGGACTCGTCTTCATCCCCGCCCCGACGAGGGAGACCTTGGCGATCTCGGAGTCGTGGTTGACCCCCTGGGCGCCGATCTCCGCGGCCACCCGCGACATGATCGACTCCGCCACGGCCATGTCGGCCTTGGGAACGGTGAAGGAGATGTCGGTGAGACCGTCCTTCGACGTGTTCTGCACGATCATGTCGACGTTGATGCTGGCGTCGGCGAGGCTCTCGAACACCGCCGCCGAGATGCCCGGGCGGTCGGGCACCGCCACGATTGTCACCTTCGACTCCGATGCGTCCTGCACGACGCCCGAGATGATCGGATCCTCCATTGCGGTTCCTCCCCTGGTGGATTCTGCGTTTATCCATGTTCCGTGCTCCCAGGTGAAACTGGACCGGACGTGGATGGGAACATTGTGGTTGCGGGCGAACTCGACGGACCGCAGGGCCAACACCTTGCTGCCCACACCGGCCATCTCGAGCATCTCCTCGAACTGCAACGACGAGAGCTTCCGCGCCCTCGGCACGATGCGCGGGTCGGCCGAGAAGACACCGGTCACGTCGGTGTAGATCTCGCACACATCAGCCTGAAGCGCCGCCGCGAGCGCGACGGCCGTCGTGTCGCTTCCCCCGCGACCGAGGGTGGTGATCTCCGAGTCGGTCGACACGCCCTGGAAGCCGGCCACGACGGCGACCTTGCCCATCGACAGAGCATCCCGCACGCGGTCTCCCTTCACCTCGACGATCTTGGCCTTGGTGTGGACGGTGTCGGTGATGATGCCCACCTGGGATCCCGTGAAGCTCACCGCGTCGACGCCCACCCCCGCCAGCGCCATGCACAGCAGCGCCATGGAGGTGCGCTCGCCCGTGGTGAGCAGCATGTCCATCTCACGACCGGGATGCACATCGGAGACCGCGTTCGCGAGGGCGAGGAGGTTGTCGGTGGTCTTGCCCATCGCGGACACGACCACCACCACCTCATTGCCGTGGCGGCGAGTGAAGGCGATGTGGTCGGCGACGGCACGGATCCGCTCGGGATCGGCGACCGAGGTGCCGCCGTATTTCTGAACGATCAGGGCCACGGGAAAAAAGACTACGGGCGACCACGGGACGATGGGGGCGGATTTTCCCGCTCGGGTAGCCTGCCCCACTCGTGGGCACCGACAAGAGAGAACGGCAGAAGGCGAACCGGGTCAAGGCACTCGAGGCTCGCGCGCGACGCGAGAGGATGGACAAGATCCGCCGGCGAGGAATCAAGTTCGGCATCGGAATCCCCGTCGTGATGATCGCGTTGTTCGCGCTCGCTCGCACGACCTCGGACGACTCGGGCGCGAACGACATCGTCGACACCACCGCGGTCAGCGACACACCCGACACGATGCCCGGCGACGAGATCACCGGCGAGACGCCCTGTCCGAAGACCGACGGGTCCGAGAAGCGCGTCACCACCTTCGAGCGGGCTCCGCAGAAATGCATCGAGGACGGCAAGAAGTACGCAGCCACCTTCGACACCTCCGAGGGAACGATCGTTGTCGATCTCGACACGGACAAGACCCCGCAGACCGTCAACAACTTCGTCGTGCTCTCGCGCTACAAGTACTACGACGGCTCGTACATCTTCCGCACCGATCCCTCGCTCGACATCATCCAGGGTGGGGGCCAGGACAACACGGACGGCCCCGGCTACGTGATCCAGGACGAGGGCAACCAGTTCACCTACTCGGCGGGCGACCTCGTGATGGCGCGCAGCTCGGGTCCCGATTCGGGCGGTGGTCAGTTCTTCTTCGTGACCGGGCCGAAGGCCAAGGTCCTCGACTACCGCGAGAGTGACCCCGCGTCGCAGGGCACGTACGTCACCTTCGGCAGGGTGAGGGAGGGCCTCGACGTGGCGCAGGCGATCCTCGCCCTCAACGAGGGGGGCGGGAGCCTCGGTGGTGCACCGAGCCGGCCGGTGCAGATCCGCACCGTCACGATCACCGAGAAGTGACGCGCGCCCGGTCGACGGGTCGATGAGACCACGCGGGTCGCCCGCGGTTAGCCTCCCACGACGCACGCACGGGGCGCCTCGCCCCACTGACGGGGGAGGAAATCGATGGACAAGATCGGAATCTGCGGCTCGGGAATCATGGGATCGGGCCTCGCCGAGGTGGCCGCCAAGGCCGGGTACGAGGTGGTCGTCCGCTCGCGCAGTGCGGCGACGGCGGCGGCGATGATCACCCAGGTCGAGAAGGGTCTCGACAAGCAGGTCCAGCGCGAGAAGATCACCGCCGAGGACAAGGCGGCCATCCTCGGGCGCCTGTCGGCGACCGACAAGCTCTCCGATCTGGTCGACTGCGACCTCGTGATCGAGTCGGTGGTCGAGGACCTCGCCGTCAAGAAGGCGCTGTTCGCCGAGTTGGACGCGACCGTCAAACCGGGGGCAATCCTGGCGACCAACACGAGCACGCTCCCCGTCGTCGAGATGGCGATGGCCACATCGCGGCCCGACAAGGTGTGCGGCATCCACTTCTTCAACCCCGCGACGGCGATGCCCCTCGTCGAGGTCGTGCGCCCCATCACCGCCTCCGACGAGACGATCGCGCTGGCGAACGAGTTCACCGCCAAATGCGGCAAGAACGGCGTGCAGGTGAAGGACCGCGCGGGATTCATCGTGAACGCGTTGCTCTTCCCCTACCTGAACAATGCGATCCGCATCTGGGAAACCGGCACGGCCTCGATGGAGGACATCGACGCGGCGATGAAGGGTGGCTGCAACTTCCCGATGGGACCGTTCGCACTCCTCGACCTCGTGGGCCTCGACACGTCACTGGCGATCCTCGAGGCGCTCCAGGCCGAGTTCGCCGACCCGAACTACGCACCTGTCGCCACGCTCCGCCGTCTCGTCGCTGCGGGCAGGCTCGGCCGCAAGAGCGGCGGGGGCTTCTACTCGTACTGAGCGACAGTCGATCCCGGGACCGGCGCGGCCGACATGCAACCCCCGGCGGACTGCAGGTGGAACTTCCCCCCGGTCGATGAGTGGCCGGTCGACGACGACGTCGTGGCGACCGGAGCCGACCTCGAGCCCGACACGCTGCTGTGGGCGTATGCGCACGGGATGTTCCCGATGCGCCTGCGCGGACCCGACAGCCCGATCGCATGGTGGTCGCCGGTCGAGCGCGGAGTCATCCCGCTCGACGGTCTGTGCATCACGCGCTCCATGCGCCGGAGTGCGCGCAGGTACCGGTGCACGATCGATGCGGCGTTCGAGCGCGTCATGATCGAGTGCGCGACGAACCGCACCGATGGAAACTGGATCACCGAGGACTTCCTCGACGCCTACGGAAAACTGCACGCGCTCGGTGCGGCACACAGCGTCGAGGTGTGGGACGGGGACCGACTCGTGGGTGGTCTCTACGGCGTGCGCCTCAACCGATTCTTCGCCGGGGAGTCGATGTTCCACCGCGCGCGCGATGCCTCGAAGGTCGCCCTCATGCACCTCGTCGGCTCGATGGTCGCGGCCGGCATGACCCTGCTCGACACTCAGTGGTGCACGACCCACCTCGAGAGCCTCGGATGCGAGGTCTGGGAACGCGCCGACTACCTGGAGGCCCTCGGAGCCGCGGTCGCCTGACTCTCCGGTCGTGGTGAAAGGGGCCGCGGATCGCCATACTTGGCACATGTCCGCCACTCCCGATGCGCCCGTGACTCGCGACGAACCATGGCTCATGCGGACCTATTCGGGGCACTCCACCGCGGCCAAATCCAACGAGCTCTACCGCACCAACCTGTCGAAGGGCCAGACGGGACTGTCGATCGCCTTCGACCTGCCCACCCAGACCGGCTACGACCCCGACCACCTGCTCGCCCGCGGCGAGGTGGGAAAAGTGGGCGTGCCCGTGGCACATCTGGGCCACATGCGCACCCTCCTCGAGTCGATCCCACCCGGGAAGATGAACACGTCGATGACGATCAACGCGACCGCGGCCTGGCTGCTCGCTCTCTACGTCGCCAATGCGGGGGAACAAGGCATCGAGTCCGCGGAACTGCGCGGCACCACGCAGAACGACATCGTCAAGGAGTACCTCTCGCGGGGCACCTACATCTTCCCGCCCGGTCCCTCGCGGCGTCTCATCGTCGACATGATCGCGTGGTGCGCGGCGAACGCACCGAAGTGGAACCCGATGAACGTCTGCTCGTACCACCTCCAGGAGGCCGGAGCCACACCGGTGCAGGAGATCGCCTACTCGCTCGCCACCGCGATCGACGTCCTCGACGCCGTCCGTGACAGCGGACAGGTCCCGGAGGAGGGATTCGACCAGGTGTTCGGCTCGATCTCGTTCTTCGTCAATGCGGGCATCCGCTTCGTCGAGGAGGTGTGCAAGATGCGCGCCTTCTGCGAGCTGTGGGACCGCATCGGTCGCGAGCGCTACGGGGTGGCAGACCCCAAGGCACGCCGATTCCGCTACGGCGTGCAGGTGAACTCACTCGGTCTCACCGAGGTCCAGCCCGAGAACAACGTGCAACGGATAGTGCTCGAGATGCTCGCGGTGACCCTGTCGAAGAATGCGCGTGCGCGCAGCGTGCAGCTCCCCGCATGGAACGAGGCGCTCGGGCTCCCCCGACCATGGGACCAGCAGTGGTCGCTTCGCATGCAGCAGGTGCTCGCCTTCGAGACCGACCTGCTCGAGCACGACGACATCTTCGACGGCTCGCGCGTCATCGAGGCGCTCACATCCGAGCTGCGCGACGCCGCATGGTCCGAGCTCGAGGAGGTGCTCGCCCTCGGCGGTGCCTTCGCCGCGGTCGACGAGTTGAAGGGCCGCCTCGTGCGCTCGATGGTCGACCGCACCCGGCGCATCGCGGACGGCGACCAGACGGTCGTGGGTGTCAACGCCTTCACCGAGAGCGCCGACAGCCCCCTCGGCGGGAACGACAACATCCTCGTGGTCGACCCGGCCGTCGAGGCCGAGACCGTCGCCGACGTGGCGGCATGGAGATCCTCCCGCGACAATGCCCGCGTCGACCGCGCCCTCGCACGGTTGCGTGACGCCGCCCGCGGCACCGAGAACATCATGGAAGCCTCGATCGAGCTCGCCCTGGCCGGTGGCACGACCGGTGAGTGGGCGGGGGTGCTCCGCCAGGAGTTCGGCGAGTTCCGCGCGCCAACCGGGGTCGGTGCGGCTGCGGGCCGTCGCGCCTCGACTCTCGCCGATGTCGCCGATTTCGTGCGTGCGATCCCGGGCGGCCCGCCGCGGTTCCTGGTGGCCAAGCCCGGTCTCGATGGGCACTCCAACGGTGCCGAGCAGATCGCTGTCGCCGCGCGAGACGCCGGGATGGAGGTCGTCTACAGCGGCATCCGCCTCACCCCGGAGCAGATCGTGGCGAGCGCCCGCGACGAGGACCCCGACGTGGTCGGGTTGTCCATCCTGTCGGGGTCGCACATGGCCCTCGTGCCCGAGGTCGTGCGGCGACTGCGCGCCGAGGGCGTCGATGCGCCGGTGATCGTGGGCGGGATCATCCCCGAGGAGGACCGTGCGGTCCTCGCCGCGGAGGGGGTCTCGGCCGTGTACACGCCGAAGGACTACGACATCGCCCGCATCATGCGCGAGGTCGCAGAACTGGCCGTGTCGCACCGCGGCAGCTGACCCGGAATGGGAACCGCATCCGCGGTGTTGCACCTCCCATGAGCATCTACACCACCTCCATCGCCCGACTCGACGGGACCCCGAACGCGCTCGCCGCGGCCGAGGGCAAGGTCACCCTCATCGTCAACGTGGCGAGCAAGTGCGGACTCACTCCCCAGTACGAGGGACTCGAGGCCCTGCAGAGGGCGTATGCCGATCGTGGCTTCACGGTCGTCGGTGTGCCGTGCAACCAGTTCATGGGCCAAGAGCCCGGCAGCCCCGAGGAGATCGCCGCGTTCTGCTCCACCACCTACGGCGTGAGCTTCCCGCTCACCGAGAAGGTCGACGTGAACGGCGAGGGCCGCCATCCGCTGTACGCACAACTCGCACCAGTGGCCGATGCCGAGGGTGCCGACGGCGACATCCGGTGGAACTTCGAGAAGTTCCTCGTGGGTCGCGACGGCAGCGTCCTTGCGCGCTTCAGTCCCCGCGTCGTGCCCGACGACGGTGCACTCGTCGGTGCCATCGAGTCCGCCCTCGGCTGATCCGACCCCGACCGAGTCGAGGCGTGCCGGGCGGCGCGCTCAGGCGCGCTCGCGCGCTATGAACGAGTCGAGCGCCGGACCGCTCTCGAAACTGGTGATCAACGCGTAGCGCGGGAAGTCGTGGTTGTGCACCACCACGTGCCACAGCCGCTGCGTGTCCACCACGAACCTCGCACCGCGTGGCAGCGGGACCCGTCGCTCGGTGGAGGGGTCGGGCAGGCCGTCGGGGCCGTTGTCCATCAGAAGCATGTAGCTGTCGGGGCTGTCGGTGAGCTCGAGCCAGGACCGGACCACCCAGCCCTCGTCCTCGGGATTGAAACGGTTGTTGTCGTCGCGGTGGATCGATCGGATGGCAGCCTCGCGATCCTGCGGCTCGAGCTTGATGATCCGGACACGCCCGAAGTTGGCACCGACGCACGACACGTAGTCCTTCAGCGTTGGTGCGAGGGCCGCGTTCGATGTCCAGATCGCATCCTTGTCGGTCTTGCCCTTGTCCCAGAAACCGCGACAGTCGAGTTCACCATCGGCGGAGGCGAGCGGCGCGAAGTTCGTGTCGCCCCCGCTCTTCCAGTCGAAGTACTCGAGCGACTCCCACTCGTGCGCGGGAACCACAAATGGCGCGGGTGCGAGTTGTGCGAATCCGCTGCCCGCCAGGCACGCGAGCCGCGGGTGCGGGGTGTGCAGGGGGACCTTCACGGACCAGTGCTCGAGCGTCGGCCAGAACGCGGTGGTCATGGTGCCAAGTGTACGGAAACACCCCGGACCGTCGGGGTCACGGCGGCATGGTGGTGGTGGCACCGATCGGCACGAAGCCGTTGCTGGGCGGGAGCCTCAGCACGGTGCCGGCCGCCACGCGGTCGGGGTTCTTGATTTTGTTGAGTTCCACCAGCGCGGGAGCCGAGAGGTTGAACCGTTCCGCGATCGCGAACAACGACTCGCCCGGTTGCACCGTGTACTCGCGCACGGCGGTGAGCACCGTCGTGGTCGTGGCCGGAACCACGGTGGTGGTCGAGGTCGACTCTGCCGCGTCCGAGTCGAAGATGAGCGCCGACAGCACGGCCAGTAGCGCAAATGTGCACGTGCTCCACAGCAGCCACATGTGGAGCCGTGTGCGGAGGAACATCGTTCCATGCTAAGGCTGCGACGGGGCCTCGTCGTGACGCGCACCGTCCCGTGCGTGTGGGCTGTCACGACTCCGGCACGGTGGCCGCGCTCGCTGTTGACCTATCGTGTCCGACGATGGCTCCCGAGACACGGACATACCCCGGTGCGCGCCGACCGGATCGGCAGTGGCGCCACGATGCGGGTGGCGTCGGAATCGCCGTCCACGAGTGGGGATCGGAGTCGGATCCGGTGCTGTTCTGCGTGCACGGTGGGTCGGATTTCGCCGGCACCTTCGACGTGTTCGCGCCGCTGCTCGCGGCGGCCGGGTGGAGGGTGGTCGCATGGGACCACCGCGGCCACGGCGACAGCGACCATGCGGCCCTCTACGGCTGGGACGCCGACATCCGTGACGCTCTCTCGGTGATGAGCCGGGTGACATCGGCTCCCGCACCGGTGGTCGCGCACTCCAAGGGCGGGGCACTGATGATGCAGCTGGCCGACGGCAGCCCCTACCGGATCTCGAGGTTGGTGAACATCGACGGGATGCCGAGCAAGCGCCGCATGCCCGATGTCCCCGACCACGACCAGTCGCGCCTGTTGGCCGACTCGATCGCCTCGTGGCTGGACTTCCGCCATGTCGCGGGCGACTCGAATCGCAAACCCGGGACGCTCGCGGAGCTCGCACAACGGCGGGGCAAGATGAACCCGCGGCTCTCGACGGAATGGCTCGAGTACCTCGTGACGATTGGTGCGCGCCAGGACGAGGACGGGTGGAGATGGAAACTCGACCCCACGATGCGCTTCGGTGGCTTCGGCCCGTGGCGCCCCGAATGGGCGTCGCTCAGGATGGCCGCCCTCACCGTGCCGTTCCTCGGGCTGCTCGGCACGAGTGATGAACCAATGGGGTGGGGTGCCCGCGCACGCGACGTGCGGCCGTTCCTGCCCGCGGGTGGACGTCTCGAGCTGCTCGACGGGGTGGGCCATTTCATCCACATCGAGGAACCGGACTTGGTCGCCGGCATGGTGCTGGAGTTTCTCTCGTGACCACCGTGACCTTGGCGCACAACAGGATCTCGCTCGCACTGCACGAGGTGCGGCCGGGCACGGGTCGACCGTTGTTGCTGCTCCACGGGCTCGGTGAGTCCGCGGCATCGATGACTCGGCTGGACGTGGGGTGGGATGGGCCGGTGTGGGCGCTCGACTTCACCGGGCACGGCGACTCCACCGTGCCCTTCGGCGGTGGATACTCGTGCGAGATCCTGATGGCCGATGCCGACATCGCTCTCCGCGAACTGGGCGAGGCGACGGTGGTGGGACGGGGACTCGGTGCCTACATCGCGCTCCTGATCGCGGGAGCGCGCTCATCGATCGTGCGCGGTGCGGTGCTCCTCGACGGCCCCGGTCTCGCGGGTGGCGCGGTGCACGTCACCTCGAACACCGAGACCACCACCGTCGAGCGGGCCGGCCAGGCACCGGATCCATGGGCACTGATCGAGCTCTCGCACGATGCCCGTCCGCCCACCTACGTCACGACGTTCGCACGACTTGCCCTGAACGGCAGCGGCATCCCCGACCCCATCGCGGTCGCCTGCAAGGTGACTCCCCCGTGGGTCGAGGCGATCTCGGCAGAACCAGGTGTCCTCACCGACATCGGCCTGCAAGAGGCACTGGACATCTACGCCCAGATCTGACCGGGGCACTCCCGGTCCGGTGGCCCTCCGATCAGGAGGTGCGCCCCACCAACGACCGGGCGAACCCCGCGAGCGCATCGCACACCCCGGCGGGCATCCGCGCCGAGGCGAGACGCGAGATGGCGTCGTCTGTGCGATGGGTGATGCGGTCCTCGACGTCTGCGAGAGCACCGGTTGCGCGCAGCACCCCGGTGATCGCCTCGATCTCGGCGTCACGAAGATCCCCGGCACCGACACGATCGAGCACCGCCCGCTGTCCATCGTCGGCTCGCCCGTGGGCCAGTGCCAACAACAGAGTCGGCTTTCCCTCGCGCAGGTCGGTCCCCACGGGCTTGCCCGTGCTCGCCGCGTCGCCGAAGGTGCCCAGGACATCATCACGCAACTGGAACGCCTCCCCCACTGCTGTCCCGAAGGCAGTCAATGAGTTCCTGAGCTCGCCATCCGTGGCACCCGTGACGGCCGACGCACCCATGAGCAATGGGCGCACCACGGTGTACTGCGAGGTCTTCAGTCGCACCACCTCGAGTGCCGACTGAATCGAGCGTTCTTGTCGGGCCGTTCCCGAGTGGTCGAGGATCTGGCCGATCGCAACCTCGGTCTTCATCTGTCGCCAGTGGTCGAGGGTCTCCCCGGGGCAGTCGCCCAGCATCTGATCCGCGAGAGCCGCCGCAAGATCACCGGCGAGGATCGCCAGTCCCGTCCCGAAGGAGTCCGCATCGCCGATCCACCCGTTGTCCCGGTGTTCGGCGGCGGCACGGACCTGGGCCGTGGGTGCTCCACGCCGGGTGGGCGAACCGTCGATGACATCGTCGTGGAGGAGGGCCGACACGTGCAACAACTCGATCGCGGCACCGAGGCGGACCGGCAGATCCGAGTCAGCATCCCCGCCGCTCGCGACCCACCCGAAGGCGACAAAGGAGGGGCGCACCCGCTTGCCGCCGCGCGACACGAGGTCTCGGATGGCACCCACCGCCGACTCCGCCCGCTCGGAGCTCTCGAGGACACCCTCGTCGATGGTGAGTATCCCCTCGAGTGCGGAATCGACACCGGTGAGAAATCCAGCGAGATCGATGGGCATTCTCCCGCTAGTCCTCGTAGTCCTCGTCATCGTCATCGTCCTCATCCTCGTCGAACCCGTCAGCCTCGACATCCACGTCGACATCGAGCGATTCCACGAGTTCTTTCACCGCGAACTCAGCCGCGCTCACGCGAGCATCGCACCACGTGATGAGGAACGACGCGCGCTGAACCTTGACCGCGAGGACGTCCACGTCGATTGAGTTGGTGTCGAGGTCGGCGAGGATCTCCTCGATCTCGCGCATCGCCTCTGCGTATCCCGCGGGTTCGCCCGTCGGTGGTGTCTTCTTGGCCATCAGGTGACCTCCTCCACTGTGCTCGTGATCGTTCCGTCCGCCACCGTGGTGACGAGGGTCGCCCCCTTCGGTGCACCGTTCACCGACTTCACGACACGGCCATCCGCGTCGCGGGTGATGCTCCAGCCGCGCGCGAGGGTCGTTGCGGGGTCGAGGAGCCGCACCGTGGCCCGCTGCACATCGAGTCGGTGACGTGATGCTGCGACGATCGTCGCGGGTCGTGTGCGGAGACGTTCCGCGCAGCGACCCAGACGCGACCGCGAGCGCAGCACCGCATTCGAGGTGCGGTCCGAGAGGGTGCGCGCACGCGAGGCGAGCCATCTGTCGAACCGCTCGACGAGGTCGATCAGGTGCACCGCCACGGCGGTCGGGGTCTTCAGGTTCGTGTGGGCGACGATGTCCGCGACGCTCGTGTCGATCTCGTGACCGATCCCGGTGAACACCGGATGTGTGCACCGCGAGATGGCAATCGCGACGGACTCGTCGTCGAACGCCGCCAGATCACCCTGGGAGCCACCGCCCCGGATCATGATGATCACGTCGAGATCGTCGCGTCGATCCAGCAGGGCGAGCGCGGTGACGATCTGGCGTGGCGCGCGGTCGCCCTGGACGTTCACATCGGCGACGAGCAATTCGAAGCCCCATCCGGATTCCTCGAGTTGGCGCTTCGCATCGATGAACCCGGCCGCGCGCAGCGACGACACCACCCCGATCCGGAGGGGAACCATCGGCACGGGCCGGCGCTTGTTCTTCTCGTGGACACCCGCCGCTATGAGCTTCTTGATCAACTCCTCACGCTTCCGGGCGATCTCGCCGAGCGCGAAGGTGGTGTCGACGTCGTCGATGATCAGGCCGAGTTGTCCGGACTTCCTCCAGAAGTCGGGACGACACAAGAAGCGAACCCTCATTCCATTCTGGAGCGGGACACCGTGCCGAGCCATCTTCGACATGACTTCCTCGAGGACATCGTCCCTGGTGAAGAGCTTCATGTCGACGGACACCTCGCCGAAGCGCTCCTTGTCGACGAGCGAGAAATAGTGCCCAGTCGGGTGGTGCTCTGGCTTCAACCCACGGACCTCACCCTCGATCCACAGCCCCTTGGGGAACACGTCGTCGAGTGCCACGTTGACCGACTGGCCGAACTCGGCGATCGAATAGACGGGCCGACCGTCGATCATCTCGCGTTGCTTGGGCGTGCGGGGTGGCATCGACTCGACACTAGGTGGTGGGTGCAACCAACCCGAAGGAGCCACCCGCCCGCACTTGGGATGCGTACAGGCCGTCCAGGGCCACCAGTTCGTCGTGGCTGCCGGTCTCCACCACGCGTCCGGCGTCGAGGACCACGATCCGATCCGCGTCACGCACTGTCGAGAGTCGGTGGGCGATGACGAGTGCCGTCCGGTCGCGCAAGGCCTCCTCGAGTGCCTCCTGGACGAGAGCCTCGTTCTCATTGTCGAGATGGCTCGTGGCCTCGTCCATGATCACGATCGAGGGCTTCTTGAGGAGCATCCGCGCGATCGCAAGTCGCTGCTTCTCGCCACCGGACAGCCGGTATCCGCGCTCCCCGACCACGGTGTCATATCCGTCGGGCAGTGCAGCGATCGTGTCGTGGATCCGCGCCGCACGACACGCCGCGACGAGTTCCTCGCGAGTGGCCTGCGGGCGCGCGTACAACAGGTTCGACGCGATCGACTCGTGAAAGAGGTGCGGGTCCTGACTCACCATCCCGATGGCGTCCCGGAGCGAATCCAGGGTCAGATCACGCACGTCGTGACCATCGATGCGGATGGCCCCCCCGGTCACGTCGTGCAGTCTCGGCACCAACGAGGCGAGCGTGCTCTTCCCCGACCCCGAGGAACCCACGATCGCCACCGTCTCACCGGCCGCGATGCACAGGTTCACGCCCCGCAGCACGTCCACATCGGGATCCCCCGTCGGTGCTCCCGGCATCTCGAGCGAGGGCACCGACACCAAGGCCGCCGCCGGGTACCGGAACGAGATGCCATCGAGGACGATGTCGCCCCGTGCATCGACGAGATCGACGGCTCCCGGCCTCTCGGTGATCATCTCGGGCGCATCGAGCACCTCGAAGACCCTGTCGAAGCTCACGAAGGCGGTCATCACGTCGACCCGTGCATTCGTCAGGCCCGTGAGGGTGGGGTAGATGCGCTGCACGAGCGAGGCCATCGCCACCAGCGTTCCCGCAGAGATCGCACCATCGACCACGAGGTAGGCACCGACTCCGTAGATGGCCGCGGCGCCCGTCGCGCCCACAAGGCCGAGTGCCACGAAGAAGACGCGACCGTAGAGGGCCGCTTTCACACCTTGGTCGCGCACCCCGGACGCACGACGGGAGAACGTCGCCGTCTCCCGTTCGCGGCGCCCGAAGAGCTTCACCACCACCGCCCCCGCGACATTGAATCGCTCGGACATCTGCGTGTTCATCTCGGCATTCAGTTCCATCTGCCGCCGCGAGATGGCCCCGAGCTTGAGACCCACCCTCTTGGCCGGGGCGACGAACAACGGCAGGACGACGAGCGACAGCAGGGTGAGCCGCCACTCGAGAACGAGCATCGCCGCGAGCGAGGTGGACAGCACGAAAACATTCGACACCACACTGCCGAGCGTGGACGTCACGGCGGTCTGGGCCCCGACGACATCGTTGCTCAGACGGCTGATGAGTGAGCCCGTCTGGGTGCGGGTGAAGAACGCGAGTGGCATCCGTTGCACCTTGTCGAAGAGCGAGACGCGGAGATCGAAGATCAACCCCTCGCCGATCGAGGAGGAGAACCACCTCTGCAGGATCGCGAAACCCGCATCGGCCACCGCGGCCACGATGAGCACGATCGCAAGCGTCGTGATCATGCCCTTGTCCCCGCGGGGAATCGCATCGTCGAGAATGGCGCGAAACAGGAACGGGGGCGCCAGTCCCACCAACGCAGCAACCAGGATCGACACCACGAAGCAGATGATCCTGGCCCTGTACGGTCGTGCGAACCCCATCACCCTGCGCAGCGAATCGCGGCGAAGGCGGGCCCCCTTCACCGCGTCGGCATCGCCGGGCAGGAGCATGTGTGGACCCATTCGCACGCTCACGAGGCTACGGGTGTCCCCGCGCCGAGTTGTCCCGCGTCTGGTCCCTGCGCCCCTAGTCTCATGGTGTGCTGAGACGTTTCTTTGCGGCGACATGTGTCGCCGTGCTCGCGGCCTGCGGCGGTGGGGGCACTTCCAATGGCACCGGCACGGCGGCCGATCCCGTCGACACCACCGTGCCGGGTGGTGGCGCCGACAGCGAGATCTCCTGGAAACCCTGCGAGAGCGAGTCGGAGCTCAAGTGCGCACGCTTCTCGGTTCCCTATGACTGGAGCGATCCGTCGGTGGGATCGTTCAGTCTCAATCTGGTCATGAGACCAGCGAACATGAGGACCGCCCGCATCGGCTCCATGCTCGTGAACCCGGGCGGTCCCGGTTCCGGGGGCACATACCTCGCGAGGGCTGCGGAGAGCTTCTTCAGCACCGATCTCCTCAATCGGTTCGACATCGTGGGGTTCGACCCGCGCGGCACGGGCGAGTCGACCCCCGCGCTCGACTGCGTGGACGACTACGACCCGTACTTCGCCGTCGACCCGACTCCGGAGAACGACGAGGAGCGTCAGGCATTGATCGACTCGTCCAAACTGTTCGCCGAGGAATGTGCCAAGCGCAGCGGTGGGATCCTCCCGTGGATCTCCACGAACGCGACAGTCCGCGACATGAATGCGATCCGCGCAGCCCTCGGTGAGGACAAGATCTCGTACTTCGGGTTCTCGTACGGCAGCGAACTTGGGGGCACCTGGGCCACCATGTTCCCCGGCACGGTCCGTGCGGCGGTCCTCGACGGAGCCACTGATCCCGACGCCGACCAGGTGCAGTCGGGTCTGGACCAAGCGGTCGGGTTCGAGAAGCAACTCGACACATTCCTCGATCGCTGCTCGAAGGACAAGAAGTGCCCATTCCACAATGGCGGCAAGACGGCGGGGGCGTTCGACCGCCTGATCGCAGAGATCGACGAGACACCACTGGTTGTGTCCAAGAGCCGGGCCCCCGTGAACCAGGCAGTCGCGATGCAAGCGGTCGCACAGGCGATGTATTCATCGAGCATGTGGTCCGAACTCGAGAACGCGCTCGATGCCGCACAGCGGGGGGACGGCACGGGACTGCTTGCCCTGAACGATCAGTACTACCGGCGCAATCCCGACGGCACCTACGACAACGATCTCGAGGCCTTCAACGCGATCAGCTGCGTCGACGACCCCGGTCCGTCGACGGTCGAGGAGAGCGATGCACAGACCCAGAAGTTCTTCGATGTGGCGCCGCGCATGGCGCCGGGGTTCACCGGGGGGTACGGATGCGTCTTCTGGCCCGCCAAGGCGGACCGTCGCATCGACATCACCGGCAAGGGCGCGGGGCCGATCGTGGTCATCGGCACCACCGGCGATGCTGCAACGCCCCTGGCCAGCTCGCGCAAGATGGCGGAAAAGCTCGAGGACGGAAGGTTGATCGTTGTCACCGCGGACCGCCACACCGGCTACGGCGAGAACGCCTGCGTGGTGGAGACGGTCGACACCTACCTGATCACGGCGAGAATCTCCTTCAAGGAAAAGACCTGCTGACCACCCTCATCGTCGCCACGATGACACGACGATGATGCCGCGGACTTCTTGTTCGACGGAATTCCGCCGACCCTGCTCAGCGAACGCCGCAAGCGGCTGGTGTCCGACGGATTGCTCGAGCATCAGGGCGCGAGTCGCCCGAGATCGACATGCTTCAGGAGTCCATGAAGAGGCTTCACACCACCATGCTCGCCACGATCGGCACCGTTGTTGCGGTCGGTGGGAAGATCATTTCGATGCTCTTCCAGATGCGCTGAGCCGCGCAAGCGTCAGGTCACCGAGATGGTGAGCGACTTGGAGGTGGTGACCTTTGTCTTCGTGTTCTTCTGCTTGCGCGTGAGTGTGCAGGTCTTTCCCTTGGTCACGGCCACCAGCTTGCCTCTGCTGATCCTGCAGCCGGCACCCTTCACTGACCAGGTGGCTGTGTGGCCCTTGGTGACCGGGATCAACTTGGTCAGCAGAGTCGATGTCCCCTTCCCCAGGGACTTGGAGCCAGTCGTGGTGGGGTAGGGCGTGGACCCAGTGGTCGTGGAGGCGCCCGCGAGCAGCACCTGGTAGATCTGGTTCGCGCTCTGGCTGCCGCGGGTGTTCGTGCTGATCGCGGTCACGTACACCTCCGGTGACGAGTACGTCAGGCTGGGGAAGGTGATGGTGATTCCGGTGTCGCTGATCGCGAACGTGCGGTCCACGACAGTCTCCACACCTGCCTTGCGCACGGATGTGGCGAGTGCGTTGTTCAGCCCGTCCACGGTCTTCGTGATCTTCCACTGGTCGAGGATTCCGTTCGAGAGGAATGCGCGGAACGGACCGGAGTTGACAGTCGTCCCGTCCGCGAGGAAGTGCGGGGCGGCCACCTTCAACTGGAGCTGTGCGTTGCCCTTCGCATCAAAGGAAACGGACGGCTGGTGGAAGTACGTGCCGTTGGTGGACACCCAGATGGGACCCGGCACGTCGCCGCCCGGCGGGTTCACGAACGTGCTGGAACGGCCGTAGAAGACAAGGGGGCTCGACTGCGCACGGTCCACGTTGCACACGACGAACCTCATGCTGGGGATGCCGCACCTGTCTGTCCATGGCTTCGTGGTGTCGTCGCTCTTCTCGGTGTCGAAATCGATGTGCTGCGCCGCCGACTCGATGGCCACCCTGGCGGGCTTGCCCTCCATCGTGACGGTCAGGTCGTTGCCCGAGAGCGCGAAGGACATCGTCCCGGTGTCCGCCACGAGCACGCTGTACTGGGGAACCTTGTGCATCTTGAACCGGGCGGTCACCTTCACCACGTCCGTGGCGGAGAGCACACCGGTCAGGTCGACCTTGCCGTTGCCGGAGTCCTGGTCGCGCGGGCGCTTTCCCCAGCCCCACACGTCCGAGGTGGAGAAGGTGCCCGTGGACGGCACGCGATAGAGATGGAACATCGCCTCGTACTGCGCGTCCGACACCGTCGCGTCGTGGGTCTTGTACGCCGTCATGCGGGCGACCAGTCCGAGGGTCGCAGGGGCGGGCGAACCGTTCACGGTGATGTCGAAGCAGTAGTTCGTGATGCCGGCCGAGGCATCGCACTTCAGCATGATGACGGCTGGCGCGTCAGTCGTTGATGGGTTGGGCCAGTGGCACGGCACCGTCGCCGCCGAGGGGTTGGTGCAGACCGGTAGCAACTGCGTGTACTCGGGGATGTCCACGGCCGAGACGGTTCCGCCGCCGGGCGGCACGACGACAAGTGATGCCGCCATGGTCGTGGCGACAAGCAGGTAACGACGGGCGCCGGCGTACCTGAGCATGCGCCTAACCTAGTCTTCCCTGTCGGGCGTACCGCTTTACTGCTCTCGGCAGGGCGTGAACTTCCCTCCTGTCATCGGATTCATCGGCACGGGCCACATCGCCACGTTCCACGAAATGTCCGACGACGACCTGCGTGAGCAGATCCGGACATGCCTTGGGCTGACCCAACACTGACCCAAACTCGATGGTCTCACTTGACCCGAGATGGCCCTTTGTGGCCTCCCTGGAAATCAGCGAAAATACGCAGAAATCCTATGTTCTGGCGGAAGGGGTGGGATTTGAACCCACGGTGGGCACAAACCCACAACGGTTTTCGAGACCGTCCCATTCGGCCGCTCTGGCACCCTTCCGTCGCACGAGGTTAGCGGTGGGTGTCGCGCAGCCCACCGAAGAACTCCTGCAACATCGCGGCGCTCTCCGATGCGAGCACGCCGTGCTCGACGGGCGGATTGTGGTTCAGTCGCGGGTCGGTGGTCACGTTGTAGAGACTCGCGGTGGCGCCCGCCTTCAGATCCGCCGCCCCGTACACGAGCCGGCCGATCCGGGACGAGAGCAGCGCACCCGCACACATCAGGCACGGCTCGAGAGTCACCACAAGCGTGCAGTCATCGAGTCGCCACGTCCCGAGGACTCTCGCGGCATCGCGGAGTGCGAGCACCTCGGCATGCGCAGTGGGATCACCGGTCAACTCACGCTCGTTGTGTCGCCGGGCGATCACTGCGCCGTTGCGCACGACGACGGCACCGACCGGAACATCGCCATGCGACATCGCGGCACGCGCCTCCTCGAGGGCGAGCCTCATCGCCCCGATGGTGTCGACGATGTGTTCCATGGCGGAAGGGGTGGGATTTGAACCCACGGACCCGTGAAGGTCACAGCATTTCCAGTGCTGCCGATTCGGCCGCTCTCGCACCCTTCCTCTGCAACGGCGTGACCGTCGCGAGTGTCCGAGGCTATCCGTCGGGTACGCTCCGTCTCCTCGGCGCTCGCCTCCGCGGTCGGCGAGGTGGCGGTCGGGTCCTGTGCGACGGTCGCCCGTAAACCAGGTCAGGTCCTGACGGAAGCAGCCTCCACGCGGGAACGATCGTGCGCCGCAGTTCGCCTGGCCGTCACCTCACTGACCGTGGCCCGGACCGTCGTGGTGTCAACGACCGACCATCGCGCGCTCGCATCGCTCGACCAGATCGGGCATCTCGAGCGAATTCGCGAACTTCGACAACTCTCGCGAAGGCCCGCGCCACTCCCAGTCGTCCACCGATCCGAGCGGGACATCGTCCTCCACGTCCCGGACAACGGTTGCGAGCGTCTTGAACAGGGCGGCATCGTCACGACTAGCGCGCAGTGTCGCCGCCAGTTTCTGTGCCCCGCGGACAACGACACCATCGACGGCCCATCTCGTCTCGTCATCGGGGATCGACTCGATCGAGCCGTAGACGGCGAGCACCGCCGACGCGCTCTTGGCGCCCCAACCCGGGAGACCGGGGAATCCGTCGGCTGTGTCACCGACGAGCCCGAGCCAGTCCGCGATGCTCGCCGGAGAGACCCCGAACTTCTCCCGGACGGCGCGCTCGTTCACGATCATGTCGTTGCGACGGTCGAACTGCACCACGAGATCACCCTCGACGCACTGGCCGAGATCCTTGTCGGGCGTCAGCATCTGAACTTGTTCGATGCGCGGATCGACCTTGGCAATCTCGGCACCGGCGGCGATGCCGTCGTCGGCCTCGTATCGCACCATCGACCACACGGGCACGCCGAGGGCACGCAGTGCGTCCTGCACGAGCGGGATCTGCCCGAGGATCTCGGGCTCCATCCCCTCGGACGTCTTGTAGCCCGCCCACAACTCGTTGCGGAAACTCTCGATGACATGGTCCACGGAGACGGCGACGTGGGTCGCCCCGGAATTCAGCAGTTGGAGTGTCGACGACAGCACGCCCCGGGTCGCCGCGAACGGCGGCGGGGTGTGGTGACGGTTCACCTGGCCGAAATGCTGGCGGTACAGCTCGTAGGTGCCGTCGATCAGGTGCACGATCACGGGTGTCACCCTAGTTGTGGGTTGTCGCCGCACGGCCCCGACCATATGGTTGTGTGCGCAACTATCTCCTCGGAGCGCCCATGCCCGCAGTCACCGCCGACACACTCACCCTGCCACGAGTCCTTGTCGGCGGCGCACCGCGCCACCGCCGCGTGCGCACGGTGACCACGGCACCCGGCGGGTTCGAGGGCGAGGGCTTCCCCGTTAGGCGCGCGTTCGCCGGGATCTCCACGCGCGACCTCGACCCGTTCATCATGATGGATCAGATGGGCGAGGTCGACTACGGCCCCTACGAGCCGCGGGGCACCGATTGGCATCCGCATCGCGGTTTCGAGACCGTCACCTACATCCTCGACGGCGCTTTCATCCACCAGGACTCCCACGGCGGCGGCGGTGTCATCAGGGACGGTGCGACCCAATGGATGACCGCGGGCCGGGGAATCCTGCACATCGAGACTCCCCCGGAGAGCCTCGTGGTGTCGGGCGGTCTCTTCCACGGGCTGCAACTGTGGGTGAACCTTCCCTCGCGGGACAAGATGATCGCGCCGGCCTACCAGAACCTCGAGGCCGACTCGGTGCGACTCGTGACCACCGATGATGCGGGCGCACTGGTGCGGATCATCGCGGGCACGATCGGCGAGCACGAGGGTCCCGGGTCGACGCACACGCCGATCGTGATGGCACATGCCACGGTCTCCCCCGGTGCACGCATGCTGCTGCCGTGGAACCCGTCCCACAATGCGCTCGCATACGCGTTGAAGGGCGACGGATTCGCGGGACCCGAGCGGGTTCCCTTCGGCCTCGGACAGGCGGTGGTGTTCGCCGACGGCGACACCGTGACGATCGCAGCGGCCGAGCGTGAACCTCTCGAGGTGATCCTGCTCGGCGGTCGGCCGATCGGCGAGCCCGTCGAGCAGCACGGACCGTTCGTGATGAACACCAGGGCCGAACTCGCCCAGGCGATGGAGGATTTCCAGCGCGGACGACTGGGCACCGTGCCCGCGAACGGCATCAGGCCGTTCCGCGGTCGTTGAGCGCGCCCGAGGCGCTGACGCTGCGCGTCAGCTGACTGTGTCCGTTGCGCTGACGCTGCGCGTCAGCCAACTTGTGTGAACCCGCCGTCGACGACGAAGACCTCGCCCGAGACGTACTTGTTCCGCACCAGCGCCAGCACCGCCTCGGCGCAGTCATCGGCGGTCGCCGAACGCTTCAGGGGAGCGATCATCTTCATCCCCTCGTGCTGGGAGGTCCAGTCCTTCGTCCACGGGGTCTCGACCAGTCCCGGTGCGACCGCGTTGACCCGCACCGGACCGTGGCTCTTGGCGAGCAGCCGGGTCATCTGGTTGAGGGCGGCCTTGGTCATCGAGTACGCGATCGACGATCCCACGGGTCGGACTCCCGCCACCGAGGTGATGTTGACGACGTGTCCGTCACTGCTCCGGCGCAGGAGCGGCATCGCCGCCTTTGTCAACCACCAGGTGCCGAACACGTTCACCTCGAATGTCCTCATGAAAATCTCGTCGGTCAGCGCATCGAGATCACCGTGGGGCACGAGCGTCGTCCATCCCGCGTTGTTCACGAGCAGGTCCAGCTTGCCGAACGTGGCGATGGTCTCGTCCAGCAATCTGTGGCCCTGGGCCTTGTCACTGATGTCGGCCTGGACGTACAGCGACTCGCCGGGGAGGGCCGACGCCACCGCGCGCCCGGCCTCGGCACTGCTGGACGAGTTCACCACCACCTTGGCACCGAGCGCCGACAGGCGATGCGCCGTTGCCTCGCCGATTCCGCTCGACGACCCCGTCACGAGCGCCACCATTCCCTCGAACTCCGCCATGCACGACCTCCCCGTCGATGGAGCGTCATCGTAGGACCCAGATCCACGCGCCCGCGAAGAGGAACGGCACCATGGGGATGTGCGACCGTCGCGTGAGGCGGTTCGTCACGATCCCCGCCACGACGAACGCACCCGCGAGCACGAAACCCGCGGCGAGCGCGACGAACGCACCCGACCACCCGGTCCACGCCGCGTGCATTCCGATCAACGGCGAGATCGCGACGTCGCCCCCGCCCAGGTCACCCCGCGAGCACAGTCGCACCGCCGACACCAAACAGAGCGCGGCGATTCCCCCGGCGCAGATGTCCACGACGGATGATCCCGTCGAGGGCGATGCGGACGCCCACAACGGCACCGATGCGATCGATGCGAGTCTCGACGCTGCGATCGGCACCGCATGGGTGTCGAGATCGACGAGCGAGAAGAACACCGTGCACCAGGCGAAGACCGCGAACACCGGCTCGGAGATCGAGAACATCGCAGCGCCGACCACGACCGAGAGCAGCGCGGCGACCGTCCACCGCCCGGACAGATTCCGTGTCGCCCACACGGGCCCGGTCTGTCGCAGGTCCTCCACCGTGCGTCGCGCCGCCACCCACGCCCACCACGACACCAGCACGCCCAGACCAGCCGACACCCACGACACGCGGGTGGTCTAGGGAATCGGGACGACCCTCGCCAGTCGCCCCGGCGGATCACTCCTGGACGAGTTCGATGAGGGTTCCGAACGAACCCTTCGGGTGGATGAAAGCCACCGTGGTGCCACGGCTCCCGGGACGCGGGGCCTTGTCGATCGGGGTCGCACCCGCGGCAACCATCGAGGCGAGTGCCTCGGCACAGTCGTTCACGCGATACCCGATGTGGTGGAGGCCCTCGCCGCGCTTCTCGATGGCCTTGGCGACCGGTGAATCCTCGCGGGTGGGCGTGAGCAGCTGCACGTAGCTCTCGGCCACCTTTAGGAGTGCCTCCTCGACGCCGTCGCTCTCGACGATCTCGCGGTGCTCGACCTCTGCGCCGAAGGCGCGACGGTAGTAGTCGATCGCGGCCTCGAGGTCCCGGACGGCGATGGCGACGTGGTCGATCTCGGTCAGCAGCATGGTGTGCTCCTCTCTCGCGGACATCTGTCTACCGGCGGAACCAGGTGAGCTTGTCGGCCACCTTCGACCGCAGTTCTGGATTGTCGACCCCGAGACCCTCCTCGGGCGCCAGGCACAGGACCCCGAGCTTGCCCTCGTGCATGTTGTGGTGCACCTGGTGCGCGGCCTCGCCCGTGTTCTCGAGCGTGAAGACCTGCGACATGACGGGGTGGATCATGCCCTTGGCGATCAGTCGGTTCGCCTCGTATGCCTCCTTGTAGTTGGCGAAGTGCGACCCAACCAGTCGCTTCAGCCGCATCCAGAAGAACCGGTTGTCGAACTCCATCATGAAGCCCGACGTCGCCGCGCACGTCACGACGGTTCCGCCCTTCTTGGCCACGTACATCGACGCGGCGAACGTCGACCGACCCGGGTGCTCGAAGACGATGTCGGGATCCTCCCCGACGAGCCCGCGGATGTCGCCACCGAGTCGGCGCCACTCCGCCTCGTTGTGGGAGCCGTCCTCGTTCCAGAACTTGTAGTTCGCCGCGCGACGGTCGATGACAGCCTCGCAACCCATGGCGCGCAGGATCGCAGCCTTGTCCGGCGACGACACGACGCCCACCGGGATGCCGCCCCCGTTCAGCACGTACTGCACCGCGTACGCACCGATGCCGCCGGTGGCACCCCAGATGAGCACGACATCACCCTGCTTCATGTGGGCCCCGGTGGGTGCCACGAGCATGCGGTAGCTCGTCGAGTTGCAGAGCGCGTTCACCGCCGCCTCCTCCCACGTGAGGTGTGCGGGCTTGGGCATCAACTGGTTGGCCTTCACCACGGCGATGTCAGCGAGCCCCCCGAAGTTCGTCTCGTATCCCCAGATGCGCTGGTTCGCGCCCATCATCGAGTCGCTGTGGGAAGTCGGGTCCTGGTCGTCCACGTGGTTGCAGTGGATCGTCACCTTGTCGCCGGACTTCCAGTTGCGCACGGCGCTGCCCACGCGCAGCACCACACCACTCGCGTCGCTCCCGACCACCTGATAGTCGCGATCGTGGCGATTGGCCCACTCACTCTCCCTGCCGAGGCGCGACAACGCCGAGAAGGTGCTGATCGGCTCGAAGATCGAGGTCCAGACCGTGTTGAAGTTGATCGACGAGGCCATCACCGCGATCACCGCCTCGTCGGGGGCGATCTCGGGCATGGGCACCTCGCCGATCCGCAGGCTCTTGCGGGGATCCTTGTCGTTCGAGGCGACGCCCTCCCACATCTTCTCGTCCTGCTTGCGCACGTGCGCGGCCCGGTACTCCGAGGGAAGGGGGATGCTCGAGAGCTGCTCGCCGGTCGCCCCGTCCAGGATTGCGTCGCGGATCTTGTCCATCGGGGCGACGATAGCGAGTGGGAGGGATTCATCTCCTAGCCTCGGGAGCCTCGCGCCGAACTTGGGCGCCCGACCGGGGAGGGACACAGATGGCCGGTTCGTACATCGTCGCCGGAGCAAGGACGCCCATCGGGAAGATGAGCGGGGCTCTCGCCCAGTTCAGCGCCGCCGACCTCGGTGGCCTGGCGATCAGGGCCGCGCTCGAGCGCGCCGGGGTCCAGCCCGGGGAGGTCGAGCACGTGATCATGGGCCAGGTGCTCATGGCCGGCCAGGGCCAGGTGCCGTCGCGCCAGGCCGCCTCGAAGGCCGGAATCCCGATGAACGTGCCCTCGGTGAACGTGAACAAGGTGTGCCTGTCGGGTCTCAACACCATCTATCTCGCCGACCAGATGATCGCCTCGGGTGAGGCAGACATCGTGGTGGCCGGCGGCATGGAGAGCATGACGAATGCCCCGTACATCGCGGCAGGTGCTCGCGGCGGATTCCGCTACGGCAACACCGAACTGCAGGATGCGATCGTCCGGGACGGTCTGTGGTGCGCCTTCGACGCATGTCTGATGGGGCTCGGCACCGAGCGCTACACCGCCGGTGGGATCAGCCGCGACGAGCAGGACGATCTGGCCATGAAGTCGAACCAGCGCGCGGCTGATGCGACCGCATCGGGTCGGCTCGCCGACGAGATCGTGCCGGTGGCGGTTCCCCAGCGCAAGGGCGACCCGTTGATGATCACCGCCGACGAGGGCGTCCGTGCCGACACGACGATGGACACGCTCAAGACACTGAAGCCCGCCTTCGACAAGGAGGGCACCATCACCGCGGCGAACGCGAGCCAGATCTCCGACGGTGGCTCGGCCGTCGTCGTGATGTCGAAGCGCGAGGCCGAGAGGCGCGGCGTCGAGCCGCTCGGTGAGGTGGTCTCGTACGGCATGGTTGCCGGCCCCGACAACGCATCGCTGCTCCATCAGCCGAGCCGCGCGATCCTTCGTGCGCTCGACCGCGCGGGGATGAAGACCTCCGATGTCGACCTGTTCGAGTTGAACGAGGCCTTCGCCGCCGTGGGCATCGCCTCGATGCGCGAACTGAAGATCAGCGACGATGTCGTCAACGTGAACGGCGGCGCGATCGCGCTCGGTCACCCGATCGGCATGAGCGGCAACCGTCTCGCGCTCACGATCCTGCACGAGCTGCGGCGGCGCGGTGGTGGTGTCGGTGCGGCCGCGCTCTGCGGTGGCGGCGGACAGGGCGACGCGATCATCGTGCGCACCGTCTGATCCGCCCGCTCCCGGGTCACGTTGCCCTGATCATCTGTCGGGTGGATCGGGGGCCGCGGCCGGCATGACATCGCACCTGCGCAGGCTCGCGCTCTCGGTCCCCGTGGGAGTCATCGGTGGGCTCCTCTCGGCGGCGTTCCTCCTGGTGCTGGAATGGACCGAGCGAACGCGCGCGGACCACGGCTGGCTCGTGTGGTTCCTGCCGCTCGCCGGCCTCGTCGTTGGCGTCGGCCACTGGAGAGCCGGCTCGGCAGTGGCCGGGGGCAGCGCCATGCTCTTCGACCGGGTGGAGAACCACGACCGTGACGTCCCGTTCCTGCTCGCACCGCTCGTGTTCTGCGCGAGCGTCGTGTCCCACATCGCCGGTGCATCGGTGGGCCGCGAGGGAGTGGCCCTGCAAATGACCTCCGGTGTCGTGGGAGGGTTGGGCACGAGGCTCGGCCTGAGTGCACGGGACAAGTCGTTGTTGTTGGTCTCGGCGATCGCGGCGGGGTTCGGCTCGATCGTGGGCGCACCCATCGCGGGAGCCGTCTTTGCCATGGAGGTCCGGCGGGACGGGAACTCGCGACTGCCCGCGGCATTGCCCGCACTCGTGGCGAGCACCACGGGCGTGGCAACTGTCGGGATGCTCGACATGACACGGACGCCGTTCCCGGCGCTCCCGGAGACAGCGCTCGGTGCGGACCTCGTCGGCCGACTCGTGCTCTCATCGCTCGTGTGCGGAGTGCTCGGACTCGCCTTTGTCGTCTCGAGCGACGGTGTGCGCACGCTCCTCGCACGGGTCGCGGCATGGCCCCCGCTGCGACCACTCGCGGGTGGCGTCGTCGTCATGGTGCTGGTGGTTGCCCTCGATCTGCGCGACATGCAGGGTCTCTCGCTCCAGCTGGCCGTCGAGGCCCAGACCACGACACTGCCCGGGGATGGGCTCGGCGATCTCGTGCGCCGGTGGTGGTGGAAGTTCCTGCTCACCGTCATCTCGGTGGGCTCTGGCTTCATCGGTGGCGAGGTCGTGCCCTTGATCGTTCTCGGTGCGCTCACCGGCGCCGCAGTCGGTCATGTCACCGGGGGCGACACCGCACTGCTCGCAATCCTCGGCTCGGTCGCGATGCTCGCCGCCGGTGCCAAGGCGCCGGTCGCGTGCGCGATCCTCGGCGCAGAACTCTACGGCTGGACCGGACTTGGGATGTTCCTCGCCGCCTGTCTCGTCGCCCGCGCGGTGAGCGGGCGTGCCTCGATCTACGGGCGGTCGGTCACTGGCTCATCGTGATGCGGTTGCCGAACGCACGCCCGAGGGTGACCTCGTCGGCGAACTCGATGTCGCCACCCACCGGCAGACCGCTCGCGAGGCGCGTCACCTTCACCCCGAGTGGGATCAGCACGCGCGCCAGGTACATCGCCGTGACGTCGCCCTCGGTGTTGTTCGAGGTGCACACCACGATCTCGGTGATCCCCTCGGGCTTGACTCGTGCGAGCAGCTCGCGCACCTTGATGTCCTCGGGGCGCACCCCCTGCAGCGGATCGATGAGACCGAGGAGCACGTGGTACCGACCGCGGAACTCCCCCGTGCGCTCGAGCGCGGCGATGTCGCGGGAATCCTCGACGACGCACACGATCGACCCGTCGCGCTTGGTGTCGACGCAGATGCCGCACCTCTCGCCATTGGCGAGGTTGAAGCAGACGCCGCAGAAACGGACCTTCTGCTTGGCTTCCAGCAACGCGCGCGCGAGGCGCACCACGTCGTCCTCGTCGGTCTTGACGAGGTGCATCGCGAGTCGCTGGGCAGAGCGCGGCCCGATACCGGGCAACTTGCCCAACTCGTCGATCAGGGCCTGGACCGGGGGCGTGAAGGAACCCGACATCGGTCGGTCCTATTTCTTGCCGCGGGGGCGCGGCCTGGTCGCCGGCTTGTCGGCCACAACCGGATCGGCGCTCTCGGCGGCCTCCTCGAAGCGACCCTCGGGGAACTGCTCGAGGAGCGCCTCGACGACCGATTCCATCCCGGGATCGGCGTCGATCAAGTCGTCAGGATCGACGGGCGAGAACGGATCGTCGGCGACCTCGCGGAGAATTCCTCCCCGCGGCACGGCGGCGGCAGAGACCGGAGTGTCGCCATCGGACGCGGGGATCTCGACGCGTGTGATGCCCTCGGGCGAGGTGGGGTCGCCGTGCACGAACACCACGCGCCACTTGCCACCACACACCGCGGTGATTGCCGCTTGCAGCGATGCTGCCTGTTCCTCGGCGCGCTTCAGCGGTGTGTTGCCCGACAGACGCACGGTCACGACCTGCCCGTCCACGGAGGAGACCGTCGTCGTGCGGAACAGTGCGCGGGAGAACTTGGTCAACGAATCGATCACCTTGGGCCACAGTTGGGCCGGATCGACCGACGACGAGGTGGTCGCCGGCACAGCGGATGCCACCGGGGCAGGTGCGGCAACGGGTGCGGCGGCGGGTGCCTCCGCGGACGCTGGCATCGGCTCGGGCGGTGCAGCGGGCCGTGGCGTGGCGTCGGTGGTCGCCAGTCCCCCCACCCGGGCCCGACCGGTGGTCGGGTTGATGGGGGCCGCAGGTCGACCCGCGACCACGCCGTTCGTGCGCAACTCGCGCACGTCGTCCTCGAGTTGTTTGATCCGCACCAGAAGGTTCTCGGCCGAATCATCGAAGGCCGGCGATGCGAGGCGCACCACCGCCACCTCGAGCAGGAGCCTCGTGTCGGGGGCATGACGCATCTCGACGAGCATCTCGCCGAGGGTCTCCATGGCCTGGACGGTGCGTTGCGGACCGAGCGCACGCCCCATCGCATCGACCTCGGCGAGCCGGGCCGCGGGTGCCTGCACGAGATCGGGTGACATCAGCGCGAGGAAGCAATCGCGCAGGGTGCGCACCAGGTCGTCTGCGAACGCCCGGGGATCCCTGCCCATCTGCACGGCCCGCGCAACGGCCGCGAGCGCCGCACCGTGGTCGCGGTCGGTGATCGCGCGCACCAGATCGTCGGTGTCGGTGCCCTCGGTCGCGCCGCCACCACCGGCGGCGACCAGCTCGAGCGCCGACAGCGTGTCGCGCGCACTGCCGCCGCCTTGGCGCAGCACCTGGGCGATCGCGTCCTCGTCGACCGCGAGCCCGGCCTCGGCGATGACGTGACGCACGTACTTCTCGAGTTCAGGGATCGGGAGCAGGTGGAACTGGAGGTGCTGGACCCGCGAACGGATCGTCTCGGGGATCTTCTGCGGATCCGTCGTGGCGAGGACGAACACCACGTGCTCGGGTGGCTCCTCGAGTGTCTTCAGGAGTGCCACGGTCGCGGGACCGGTGAGTTGGTGGGCCTCGTCGAGGATGAACACCCTGTGGCGACCGGGGCTGTTCAGTGCCGCCGCGTCGATGATGTCGCGGATCTCGTTGATGCCGCGGTTGCTCGCCGCGTCGAGCTCGAGCACGTCGTAGGAGATCCCGTTGTCGACCGCGAGACACGACTCGCACACGCAGCACGGCTCACCGTCGACGGGCTCGGCGCAGTTGAGGACCTTGGCCAGGATGCGCGCCGTGGTGGTCTTGCCGGTTCCGCGCGGCCCGGAGAAGAGATAGGCCTGACCCTCGCGCCCGGCGATCACCGCGTTGCGCAGGGCCTTCACGATGTGCTTCTGGCCGTACAGCTCGGAGAACTTCCGCGGTCGGAAGCGCCGGTAGAGGGACTGGGTGGCCATCGCGTGCGACCCTAGCAACGGCGTGGTGCGCGGGGCCCGGGGCGGTCCGCGAGCGCACGCTCCCCGGCGAGCCGCTGCGCATGCACCCTTGCGATTGGGCACGATGGCTACCGTTCAGAGCGGTCCCATGCGCAAGTTCATCCGCTTCCTCCTGCTCCTTGTCGGGGCCCTGGTCGCCCTCGGTGCGACAGCCTCGGCGGAGGGACAAAACACGCTTGAGTCGTCCAACCCCGCAGCCGGTGAGACCATCACCCTCGCACCGACCCAGCTGCAGTTGCGCTTCGCCCAGCCAATCGGTGGCAACGACGCGGTCGCGCAGATGGGCCTCGTGCTCACGTGCGAGAGCAAGATCACCAATCTCGGCCCGCCCCAGTTGGCCACCGACGGCGTCACGGTCTCTGCCGCCCTGACCCAGGTTCCCCAGAACGGCAACTGCCTGGTGGAGTGGCAGCTGCCCGACGGCAGCCGGGGGTCGTTCAGTTTCGTCTCGGCGACGCAGCCGACGACGACCTCGATCAAACCGGGCGACACGGTGCCGCCTCCCACCATCCCGGGCGTCCCCGGACCGGAGACCGCGAGTGAACCGCGCCTCGGTGGACCGATCGGACTGATGCGATGGCTCGTCTACATCGGGGTCAGCGCCCTGTTCGGGGGCCTCGTCTTCCTGAAGCTCGCCTGGCCCGAGGGTGTCGAGTACGGCGTCACCGAGCGCCACTTCCGGATCGTCTCGGTCGCCACCATCGCCGCCTTGGTCGTCCACATCGCCCTCGTGGTGTCGCAGAGCAGCGGCGCGGGCATTCTCGCCTCGTTCCTCCCGACGAACTGGGGTGCCTTGTTCGACTCCACGGACGGCCGCGCGCTCCTGACGAGGTTCCTGGTCGTGTGCGCGCTCGGGTGGTTCGCCTGGGTCACCGAGCGAATCTTCGAGGAGACCTACGTCGCCGCCGTCACGATCCTTTTGGCCATCTCCATGTTCACGTACGGCTTCGATCGAGCCAGTGGACGACTCGTCGTCGTGGGGATCGTCCTGGCGATCGTGCACGTGGCCGTCACCTCGGTGTGGGTGGGCGGTGCGCTCCTCGTGTGGCGCGTCATTCTCCACGGTCCCGGTGAGGAGGATCTCGTGCTCGCGCTCCGTGGCTGGAGCCGCATCGCGACACCGCTCACGATCCTCGTCGTGGTGTCGGGTGCGGTGATGACATGGCGCCTCGACGGCTACAACGTCTTCGCCAGTGGGCACGGACGCGTGGTGATCCTGAAGATCCTGCTCACCGGGCTGCTCATCTTCGTGAGCGCCGCCATCCGTGGGTTCATCATGCGTTCGCTCGCGCGCGCCAAGGCATTGAACGAACGCGCGGTCCTGAGATTGAAGAGGCCCGTCGGCATCGAGTTGTCCATCAGCGTCGTGGTCCTCGCCGCATCGTCATGGCTCGCGTCGATGCGACCCCCCTACGTGCTCCCCGTGTACGACGGACCGGTCGTCGACTATGCGATCGTCAACGAGATGTCCGGCGCCGACGATTTCCGCGTGACGTTGTCGATCACCCCGGGAAATGTCGGTGCGAACCAGGTGCTGATCGAGCTGTTCGGTCCCGAACGCGTGCAGAACTTCATCGTCACCCTCACACCAACCAGTCCCGACTACCCCGGGTACAGGTTCTACGTTCCGTTGACACGACGCGGCGCCGCACTGACCGGGCCGGAGGTCGGCTTGAAGTTGAACGCGCCGGGACAGTGGGACGTCTCGGTCAAGGCCGTGAGCACGATCGGTGACCTGCCCGAGTTGACCTCGTCGTTCGTGATCGCCGACGGGGCGACGGTCACCACCGTGCCGCGGGCCGGATCCGATCCGAGCAGCCCCGCCACCACGGTTCCTCCCGCTGCGACGACCACTGCGCCGGGCACCACCGTTGCGCCGTCGGGCTGACGGATCGCAATGGGAGCCGTGCACAGCGACGGCACTAGCGTTTCGGGAGTGAGCGAGGCCCCCTCCATGAAGGACAAGATCGAGGACCTCCTCGAGCGGCGCAACGAGGCCCACAACGCCGGCAGCCCGCGATCGGTCGAGCGCCAGCACGCGAAGGGCAAGATGCTCGCCCGGGAGCGCATCGAGTTCCTGCTCGATCCCGGGTCGTTCCACGAACTCGACCTCCTCGCTCGGCACCGGGCCCAGGCGGCTGGTCTCGAGGAGCGGCCCTACACCGACGGCGTGATCACCGGGTGGGGCACGGTCGAGGGGCGCAAGGTGTTCGTGTTCAGCCAGGACTTCACGGTGTTCGGTGGTGCCCTCGGCGAGGTGTTCGCCGAGAAAATCCACAAGTTGATGGACCTTGCGATGAAGGTCGGTGCCCCCGTGATCGGACTGAACGACGGAGCCGGCGCCCGCATCCAGGAGGGCGTCGTCTCGCTCGCCTCCTACGGCGGCATCTTCTACCGCAACGTGCAGTCCTCCGGGGTCGTCCCGCAGATCTCGGTGATTCTCGGCCCATGCGCCGGTGGCGCGGTGTACTCGCCGGCGATGACCGACTTCATCTTCATGGTGCGCGAGTCGAGCCACATGTTCATCACCGGCCCCGACGTCGTCAAGACGGTCACCGGGGAGGACGTCACGCTCGAGGAACTGGGCGGTGCGATGAGCCACGCCTCCAAGAGCGGCGTCGCCACCTTCGTCTCCCCCGACGAGAAGGCGTGCCTGGAGGACGTGCGGTTCCTTCTCTCGTTCCTCCCGCAGAACAACCTCGAGGAGCCACCCTCCGACGCACCGAGCGACGACCCCGAGCGGTCGTGCCCGGCACTGCGCGACCTGCTGCCGACCTCCCCGAACCAGCCCTACGACATGAAGAAGATCATCCGTGAGGTGGTCGACGAGGGCGAGTTCTTCGAGTACTTCCCGCACTGGGCGACCAGCATCGTGTGCGGCTTCTCGCGGCTCGACGGGATGCCGGTGGGGATCGTGGGCAACCAGCCGATGGCCTTCGCCGGCGTGCTCGACATCGAGAGTTCCGAGAAGGCGGCGCGGTTCGTGCGGACCTGCGACGCCTTCAACATCCCGCTCGTGACGTTCGTCGACGTGCCGGGGTTCCTCCCCGGCGTGAACCAGGAGCACGAGGGCATCATCCGCCACGGTGCCAAGCTGCTGTACGCGTTCTGCGAGGCCACGGTCCCGCGCATCCAGATCATCACCCGCAAGGCCTACGGTGGGGCCTACGTGGTCATGAACTCGAAATCGATCGGTGCCGATCTCGCCTACGCGTGGCCGACGGCCGAGCTCGCGGTGATGGGACCCCAGGGTGCGGTGGAGATCGTCTACAAGCGCGAACTTCAGCAGGCAGCCGATCCGATCGCCCGCAGGGCCGAACTCGTGGCCGAGTACACCGAGAAATATGCGAACCCGTATGCCGCGGCCGAGCGCGGGTACGTCGACGACGTGATCGACCCGGCCGACACGCGCGCCAAGGTGATCGCGGGTCTGCGGATGCTGCGCACGAAGCGCGAGGAGTTGCCGCGCCGCAAGCACGGCAACATGCCCCTCTGAGGCCCCCGATGCCCGATGCGATGCACCGGCCCCCGCCGAGGGTCGCAGAGATCACGCCGTCTCCCTCGGACGAGGAGGCCACCGCCATCGTGGCCGCCGTCGAGGCGTTGTGGCCGCGACCCGTCGCCAGATCCGACAGGACGGACACACGCGATCAGACGGCGTGGCGCTTCAGCGGACGTTGGTGGGCCACCAACCACGTCGTGCGACGGGGTCGGCCGAGTCTGTGACCATGGTGGGGACCCGGACCGACGGGGCAGCGGGCGGGACCGAGCTCACGACCATCGCCGACGATCTCGCGGTGTTCCACCGCGGCGAGGAGGTGTTCCGCCACGAGGAACTCCCGCCCGACACCGTCCACGAGGAGCACGGCATCGTCTTCCGCACGCTCCCGCGCCCCGCGGGCCGTCTCCTCTCCCGGTTCGCGACCGTCAACGACGTGCACTTCGGCGAGACAGAGTGCGGACGCATCGACACGAGCCCGCTCGGCCCCATCCAGCGCGCCGAGCCCGGGGAGGCCCCCTACCCCGTGACGATGAACGCCGGGGCGATCGCCGAGATCGATCGCATCGACCCCGCCGCGGTGGTCGTCAAGGGTGACCTCACCGAGGACGGACGAGACGCGGAGTTCGCGGCGTTCCGCGAGCACTGGGGAGTCTTTGGCGACCGGCTACACACCGTGCGCGGCAACCACGACTCGTACCGCGGACAAAACGAGTACGAGGGAGACCAATGGATCGAGATGCCCGGGCTCGCGGTCGCACTGCTGGACACGGCGATTCCCGGTGTGACCACGGGGGCGATCCACGACGGACAACTCCAGTGGCTGGACGCGGTGCTCCGTGCCTCCACCGTGCCGGTGATCGTGATGGGACACCACCAGCAGTGGATCGAGGGAAAACGCAGCGACACCTACTTCGGTCTGCACCCGGACTGCTCGGACCTCATGGACCAGATCATCGACAACCATGCGTGCGCGCTCGCCTACGCGGCGGGTCACACCCACCGTCACCGGGTGCGGCGCATGAGACGCTCGGGAGTCCCTTCGATCGAAATCGGCTGTGTCAAGGACTTCCCCGGCACCTGGGCCGAGTACCGCGTCCACGAGGGCGGTGTGATGCAGGTGGTGCACCGGATCTCGTCGCCGGCCGCGCTCGCGTGGAGCAACCGGTGCCGCAACCTCTACGCCGACTTCGGCACCGACTACCAGACCTACGCGATGGGCACCCTCGAGGAGCGCTGCTTCGTGATCCCGTTGCGATGACCGCGGGGGCGCTCGCCGGTCTCCGTGTGGTGGATCTCTCCACTGTGCTCGCGGGTCCCAATTGCGCGCGCTACCTCGCCGACTTCGGTGCCGATGTCGTCAAGGTGGAGCGGCCCGATGGTGGCGACTCGCTGCGCAACATGGCGTGGCGCGACCCGGTCGACGGTGAGGGCCTGTGGTGGAGATTCGTGAACCGCAACAAGCGCACGGTCACGCTCGATCTCAAGGACCCCGACGATGCCGCAGTGCTGATGCGACTCCTGGACGATGCCGATGTGCTGGTCGAGAATTTCCGACCCGGCGTGCTCGAGCGCCTCGGTTTTGCGCCCGAGGTTCTCCATGCACGCAATCCGCGTCTGGTCATCACCCGCGTGACGGGCTTTGGACAGAGCGGCCCCTATGCGCACAGACCGGGTTTCGCCACGATCGCCGAAGCGATGTCTGGACTGGCGTCCGTCACCGGTGCCCCGGGTGGCGGGCCGATGATGCCCGCGATCGCCCTCACCGACGAGGTGACGGGACTGGTGGCTGCGTTCGCCACGATGGTCGCACTGTGGAGCGAGAAGGGACAGGTCGTGGATGTCTCGCTCCTCGAGAGCATCTTCCAGTTGATGGGCCCGCTCATCACGGTCTGGCTGACGCGCGGTGAGATGCAGGAACGGATGGGATCGGAGATCCCCTACACCGTCCCGCGCGGAGTGTTCCGCTGCTCCGATGGTCGGTACGTGGCGATGTCCACCTCGAGTGATTCGGTTGCGACCCGGGTGGTGCGCCTCCTCGGACACGAGGCCGACCCACGGTTCGCCACATTCTCCTCGCGGGTCGCGAATCGCCGCGAGGTGCAGGACGCAGTAGCAGAGTGGTTTTCGCGTCACACACAGGCCGAGGCACTCGCGATCTTCGAGGAGATCGAGGCGGCAGCTGGTCCGGTGCTCGATATGAGCGAAATTGCCGCCGATCCGCACTTTGCGCACCGCGACTCGATCATCACCGTCGAGGGGACGCCGATGCAGGGTCTCGTGGCAAAACTCTCGGCGAGTCCCGGTGCAGTGCGGTGGCGGGGCCGTGCCACCGATGCCGATGGTGAGTCGATCCGGCGGGATGGCTGGGGGGATCACACCACTGAGTGACCGCACTCATCCCCGGTGGGCGATCCACTGAGCGGCGTTGACGGCTGAGACGCGGGGCGACAGGAACTAGCGAGTGAGCCCGATCGGGCACGACACGCCCGTGCTACCGAGACCGCAGTAGCCGTTCGGGTTCTTCCCGAGGTACTGCTGGTGGTAGGGCTCGGCATAGAAGTAGTCGCCGAGTCGTGCGATCTCTGTGGTGATCGCGCCGTGACCCGCGCGCCCGAGTTCGGCCTGGAAGATGTCGCGGGAGGACTCCACGACGGTGCGCTGGGCCTCGGAGTGCCAGTAGATGGCGCTGCGGTACTGGGTGCCGATGTCGTTGCCCTGGCGCATGCCCTGGGTGGGGTCGTGGCTCTCCCAGAACACGCGCAGCATCGCCTCGAGTGAAGTGAGAGCGGTGTCCCACACCACCATCACGACCTCGGTGTGGCCGGTGAGCCCACTGCACACCTCTTCATAGGACGGGTTGGGGGTGAATCCACCCGCATAGCCGACCGAGGTCGAGTGCACCCCGGGTGCCTCCCAGAACTTGCGCTCTGCACCCCAGAAACAACCCATGCCCACCACGAGCGTGTCGCACCCCCCGGGCCAAGGATCGGTGAGCGGGGCCCCGTTCACGAAGTGCGCCGCGGGGACGGGCATCGTCTGGTCGGTGCGACCGGGCAGGGCCTCTGCTGCGGTCACCATCTGGATCTTGGTTCGGCCGAACATGCCGACACCATAGCGACCACCGCGGTGGTCTCGACCCGGTGCCGTGGGAGCCCGGGTGGAGGAGTGTCACACTCCGATTCCGCGACGCCGCGCGAGGTTCCCCCTCACTGCGAGAAGGTCCGGGTGGTCGGGCATCGTGCGCAAACCGGCAGTCAATGCAACCGTCACCGCGGCGATATCACCCTCGGCGAGTGCCCACTCGGCGAGCTCGACGGCAGCGTCGATCACCGCGATCACGATGCGGGTCGTGGTGCCGTCGCCATCGGCCCACGGATAGTTCACGCCCGCGAATGGCACATCGCGCACCGCACGCAGAGCCTCCGCGAGGGCGGCGTGTGGACCACCCGCACGGAACTCCCTGTGTGCGGCGAGAAGAAGATCGACGTCCGTGACGATCCTCGGTGTGAGATCGATGATGTCGGTGTAGGTGGCGCGGGCGATCTCGCCCGGTGCGAGATCGGGGAGGACCTCGCGGAGGGCACGCCGCATCTCAGAGACGACCGTTGCGAAGGTGGCATCGGAGACGTCGAACTCCCACAACGCCGTGCGCGCGGCGGATCTCCTCATCCTGTCGCGGTTCAGACACAGCCACACGAGCAACTCGAGGGACTTCTTCTTGCGGAACACCGCGCGTCGATCGAGGGTGTCGGTGAATTCTGGATGCCCGAGAATGCGCACGATCCCGGCGTGCGTCGGTGGCGATCCCGTGGCGATCGGCCCCGTCGGCTCTGGTCGCTGCACGTCGATTCCCTGGTCTGCAGAACCGAGGATGATGTCAGCAGTCGCTCGTTCCCGCACCGAGGGGCGCGACCTCGCCACGAATCGGGTCGCCACGACTCCCGCGACGACCGACAACACCACCACCCCGAATGTTTCGGCTCGCCGAAGCATGCTTCACCCCTCGACCAGATGCGCAGAGCGCGCCACCGAGACCCTGGCTGCGGGCACCCCGAACGCGCCGAGAAACTTGAACGGTTGCGTGCCCGTGAGCGTGACTGTGACCGAGCCGTCGGACACCACCACAGAAGCCCGCTGACCCTCGTGCTCCAGATGCCGGAGAGCCGCGGATCGCGCGCGATTGCCATCCAGCCTCGGGTGACCCTCGCGGACTCCCTCCACCTCCTGTGCACCCACACGGGCAGCTGCTTGTGCGAGGTCTGCGGTCTTGGAGTACCAGTGAAGCAGCGACCCAGCATCGTTCACCAGTCCCACCATCGCCACGAGAGCGGTCAACAAGCAGACGACAAAGGCCGACAGTGTTCCCCGCTGTCGCCTCATCGATCGCTCCGGTGGTAGTCCACGATCTCGCGTGATTCGGTCCGCAACGTGACGCTGTGGGGGACGATCCCGCCGAGATCTCGATTGTCGATGGTGCACTGAACCCGTGCCCTGGCCTCGGAGAGTCGGCCGAGGTCGAGGATCTCCACCGAGATACGGGTGCCACTGCACCTCGTGCCCGACTCCCGGAGAAAGACAGCTCCCGCTCTCGTCCCGTTGGCGACCATTCGCTGTCTCGAGGACACCGACGCCGCGCGTGCCGCGGTGTCGGCCGCACCCTGCACCGCGATGTGAGCGTCGTGGAGGCGCCCACGTCCCACTGCGAGAAACACGAGCAGGAACAACGTCGGCACCAACACGGCAACTTCTGCTGCCATTGATCCACGGACCCTCGGCACCCCGACTGGTGGCGGTGCTCCCCTCCTCATCTCATCTCTCCCCCGAGAATCTGAACACTTCGAGGGGAACCGACGCACCGCGCTCGACGCGGCTGGCGAGCCACGGGACGACACCTCCCGTGCGCAGGACGACCCTCGATTGGACTGAGAGACCGTCGAACTGGAGCGCGAGGGAGTCCGCGGGCCGGCCCTGTAGGCCCCGGATCATGGAATCCATCTCGTCCACCGCTGTCGGGACCGCAGCCGGGTGGCCAGCCATCTGCGCTGCCACCTGGGCACCCCGCATCGCGACGACTCCGGCGACGTGGGCCGTGTGCATCGTCACTGCGAGTTGAACGAGGACGAGCACCACCCCGAGCAACACCGGAAAGACGAGCACGGTCTCCACCGATGCCTCTCCGCGGCCGAATCTCTCCCGATCACGGCTCATCCGAGGTTGATGGAGTTGGCCTTGTTCTGCACGCGCTGGGTGATGATCGCCGAAACAGAGATGGCGAGAGCGACGAGTGCCGCGGCCATCACGACGGTGGTCGCACTCACCTCACCGCGGTTTCGATCCCTCTCGCGTGATGCGGCAAACCTGATCGCGTAGTACTCCCATGTCTGCTTGATGATGTCCATTCATGTGTCCCTTCGGGTTGTGGTGAATCTCGTGATCATCGGTGTCGACTCGTCGTGACGGGGTCATTGCGAGTCTCTACAACTGCCCGACCGTGCCCATGAGAGCGGGGTACGAGACGAAGATCACGAAGCCGATGAACATCACCACGATCGGCACCCCCATCTGCTCGGTGCGTCGTCCGGCCTCGTGCTCGATACGGGCAATGTTGCGCGACCTGAGCGACCTCGACTTCGCGACGAGTGATGCCCTGATCCGTGCACCGTGCTCCCCCGCGATTTCGACACTGTTCGCCATCTCGACGAGTGATTCGATACCGCATGCTCGCCCCCACTCTCGGAGCTCGATCCAGAGGTCCCGCCTCGTGCTCTGGGCGCGCGCGAGGCAATCACGAATCCTCGAGAAGACCCACCCGTCACCGCATGACGCGGCAGACACGAGTGCCGTCTCGAGACCCGCCCCACCCGCCAGGATGATCGTCACCAAGTCGAGGAAGGCAGACACCGCAAGATCGGCCTCGCTTCGGGCCGATGCGGCACGACGTCGAATGATCAGCATCCACCATGCAGTGACCACGGCGGTGACCGTGACAACGACGGTTGCTGCACCCAATCCTTCCGGGACAGTTGTCCGAGTGGACACAACCACCCCGATGACACACCCTGCGAGACACCCACTCACAACGAGACGTCGGATCGAGGATCCGAGCCGTTGCGGCTCCATGCCAAGGATCGCAACATCCCGCGGCCCAACGAGCACCGGTCTTCCTCTCATCGAGCCACCCGGAGAGCCACGAAGCGCGGCGATCTCTCCGCACGGGCCATGCGCACCAGAGCGCAGTACGCCGAGGTGAACAGTCCCGCCACGGCCAAGAGCACCAGCACGCCGTCACGTGACGCATACGGGGCCAGATACGCGGGGGCAAGGACCACGAGACCCACGACGAAAGTGGCGACCGATCCCGAGATGATCCGCACCGATGTGCGGGATCGTGCCCGCGACACCCATACTCGGAGGTGCACGGCAGACTCGTCCCGGGTGCTCTCGCTCAATCGCCCGAGAAGTGCACCGACATCCCGAGGCGAACTGTTCGAGGCAGTCACAAGAGCAGCAACGACGAAGTCGCACACGGCGTGGTCCACTTCGTCCGCGAATTCTCGGAGTGCATCCTCGAGGGATCCGTACCGCATCGTCGCGACCATCTTCATCAGGGGTTCCTCGAGCAGGGTGGGTGCCCGCTCGGCGGTGGCTATCAGGGCCTGCTCGAGCCCGCTTGCTGCACCGAGCGTGTCGCGGAGCATCTCGGTCCATGTGGCAATCGCTTCGATCAACTGACGCGCATCCCGCGTTCGACGAGGAGATGGTCTGCGGTGTCTCACCTCCGCAGCGAGACGGCCCATGATGTCCCGCGGTATCAACAGGAGAAGCCCCCCGATCACACAGGCTGAGAGAAGAACGATCACGTCCATGCGAACTCACCTCGCGGGACGTACCCGTGGGGCTCGAGATCGGCGAGAGTCTGCCGTCTTGCGGTGATGAGACCCGCACCGGCAGTGCTGGGGCCGAACACCTCATTCGACACGACAGTCAGACCATCGGCGTCGACCACCTCCCTGACCGACACCACGACTCGTCGATTGCCGCGTATCTCCACGTGCACCACCAGATGAATCGCCGAAGCAACGAGCAGATTCACTGTCTCAGCTGGGATTCCCGTGGCACCCATCGACACGTAGGCCACGAGCTTGGGAAACACAGTCCGGCTCGAATCAGCATGGATGGTGCACATCGACCCGTTGTTTCCCTGGCTCATCGCGAGGAGCATCGGGAGTGCCTCCGGGCCACGAACCTCGCCCACCACCACCCGGTCAGGATCCATCCGCAGCGCCATCCGGGTGAGATCAGCGAGTGTGATCTCTCCACGACCCTCAGTGTTCGGTGGTCGCGACTGGAGCGCGTCGTGGTCGGGGTGCAAGTCTTCGAAGTTCTCGAGTCCGATCTCGTAGGCGTCCTCGATCGTGACGATGCGCTCCTCTCGGGGCACCTCGTTGATCAACGCGCGCAGGAGAGTCGTCTTGCCCGACCCAGTCCCACCCGCAATGATCAGATTCTTCCGTGCCCGGACGGCTGCGACGAGGAAGCAAGCGGTGTCGTCATCCATCATCCCGGTGCGCCGGAGGTCCTCGACCGTCGAATACTCGAAACGATGGCGCCGAATCACCATGGTCGGCCGTGACGAGACATCCATGGTCGCGAACAACCGCGAACCATCGGGGAGCCGGAGGTTCACTTCGGGGCTCGATGGGTCGAAACTGTGCTCGCGACCGCACATGCGCGAGGCGATCCGGCGTACGAGATCGATCAATTCCCTGTCGGAGTCGACCACGGGTGGGCGCTCCTCGCGCCGACCATCGAGGGTCTTGACCCACACGGGGCGATTCCCGCGGATATGGATGTCGGTGATCCCATCGTCGGCGAGGAGGGGCTCCAGTCGACCCAGACCGCACACCCGTGCGATGGCTTCCTCGATGAGGTGCCTGGAGTCGTCACTGGTCGGAGCCGTGGGCCCGAACGGACCCGGCCTCCCGACCTCCACGATGCGCATCGCCGCTTCCCATGCGACTCGTCGCTCCTCGTCCGGCGACGGATCCGGCCGATCATCACGGTGTCGGGCGACCCGATCGTCGGCCAAGGCCTCGGCGATTCGCCGCGAGAGATCGACGACAGACACTGTGCTCATCGTCCGCCTCCGGCCACGATCGCAAGGGACACATCCCGGGCACCGATCAGGACCTCGGGCAATGTCTTGGGTGCGCGGAGCACCACGATCCATGTTGATCCACCGTCGACTGGGGCTGCGACCGACACGACGGTGGGCAGTCCTCCGAGAGTTCTCGGGTCGCCGTCTGTGTCCAGATCGGGTCGGATCGTCACGATCACCGAATCTCCCCGGGCGAGGTTTGGTGGGAAGTCCCCTGCATCGAGCGCGATGGAGACGAGGGCTTCCTCGTCCAGCAATGCGGCGTTTGGAGACTCGACCTCGATAGTGCCGACCGGTGCGTTAGGGGTCGAACCTGTGACCTCCGGGGTTGCATCACCCCGGAGGAACACGAAACCGAGCAACGCGGCGACCACGAGCACCCCACCGATGACGACTTCGGTGCGCACGGTGCGCCGGGGCTCGGCCGCGGACGTTCGCAGGGCGCCGAGCCGGTCCGCACCGCCACCTCGCAACGATTCCTCGGTGAGACCGACCATTGCTCCCCTCCTCCTCGCAGCTGACGCGTTGTGTGGGCGGGGAACGTACGGAAGGCAGTCCGAGATTGCCAGTCAGCCCCCTCGCCTCGCACGCCCAAGAAATGCCGCCCACACCCCGGGGCTATGGTCGGTCGGGGTTGGAAAACGAGGGTGAAATCCGTAGTATGGTACTTCGTACCTGATTCAACCGGGTACCGCGACAGAGATCTGGAGACCTGAATGGCCGACAAGAGGGAGAGGGCCCGTCGCGAGACGCGGCGTCGCTTCGAGCAGTGGGCCCGGAACCCCGAGTGCCATGCCAACGTCATCTCTGCCGTCCACAACGTCAAGATGGGCGCGGCGGCCCGTCGGGAGAACCCCGATGCCCCGCGGGATGGACAATCTGTGTTCGCACTCCAGCGCGGACTCGTGTTCGAGGAGTCCCTCGTCCGCGACAACGGAGCGATCCTGCTCGACACTCTCTCTCGTGCCGGCGTCCTCGGGGAGGACGGTTCGGCATTCTTCGATCACCGGATCGCGGTCAACGGTGGGCCCCTCGCGGACCTCGAAGCAGCCATCGAGGCGAGCAACGAACTTCTGCACTCGATCGCGACCGGTCAGGATTTCACCGGTGCGATCTCGAGCTTCACAGTGAGGATTCCGCGCGGTGTGATGCTCCCCGAGGCGATCCTGATCATCGACATCCTCGCCATCACGAGCGCAGATGGTCGTCCCTGCCTCCAAGTCGGAGAAGTGAAGACCTACGCCGACCAGGGTGGGCACACCAGCAAGGGTGACTTGGCGACCGCTCGCGCCCAGATGGGGCTGTATGTCCACGCCCTCGAGGTGACACTCGAGGGTCTCGGGCTCGCGGACTCGTTCGGTGTCTCCCGTGAGGGCTTCTTGGTGCTCACGTACCCGGGGTCGAACCAGCCGAGCGTGCGCAGCGGAGAGGATCTCCGCTACCAACTCGAGCGCGCAAGGCGTGGATTCGATCTCATGGAAGAGGCCGCCCAACTGATGGATGGCGAGTACGGCGCGGGAGATGACGACGATCCCGATGCGCTGCTCGATCTCGTCCTGCACGCCGAGACGCACTTCCAGGACTCGTGCGTGGTGTTCTGCGAGCGTGCGAACGCCTGCTTCAAGAGCGCACTCGCCGCCGGGCGCGGAGCCGCGCTCGGCGACGATGTCGAGAGGTTCCTGAACGGAATCCCGCTCGATCGTGCCGTCGAGCTGATCGGCGGCGTGCGACCCAAGTCCACCGCGGAGACCGATCTCATCACCCGCATCGAGTCACCCCTGCCGGAGTTGCCATGAACGCGAGCCTCGAGACCATCCGCCGACTCCAGGCATGGAGCGACGGCAAGCCCTCCCCGCGCGGCGAGGTGGTGAACGTCCACGTCGCCGACGACGAGAACCTGCTCGTCGTCGCCTTCGTGAGGATGGGCGGCGAGTCCCGACCGTGGGGCGTGGCCCTCGGAACCCTCGACAGCGATCCGATCTTCTTCACCGTGCCCGACGGCCGCAACCGCCAGTTGGTGGGCGACATGATGATCGAGGTCGCCGATCATCTGCTCTCGCACTTCGACCACCCGGGATGGAGCGAGGCGGGCCCCTCAGAGGACGGGATCGACACCTTGCGTCAAATCTGGCTCCCCGGTCCGACGCACGTTCAAATGCTCCACCACCTGGCGGCCGCCTACGCGCGCACGCGCTGGGAGCGCGACGATGTGGACACCCTCCGCGCGCTCGGCAACCTCTGCAATGCGCTCTTCATTGAGTCGCAGCGACCGGGTCAACAGACCGTCATCTCGGCCACCGCGGCTCTGCGAACGTGCTGGGTGTTCCCCACGGCCAACGTCCGACAGGGGCACCTCGGACACCTCCTGGCATGGCTGCGGGGAGGCCGGGGGCGCAACGCACGACTCGAGGCGGCCCTGGAGGCCGAGCAACGCTCGATGGCCACCGTCCTCAACCCCGACGACGAGCGTCGGACACTCGAGCCCCTCGTGGCCAAATGGACCGAGGCACGCCGAGCCGGAGACACCAAGTCCATGGCCCGCGAGCAGAAGAAGATCGATGCCGCACTGCGCGAAAGTCTGCGCGAGCGGTGGGAGGCAACGGCCGAGGCCGCGCGCATGATCGCCACCGATCGCCGCGCCTACAACTCGGGACTCGATGTGCTCGTCGCCGACAGCGTGAAGCAGATGTTCCGCACCTGGGGCCAGAAGACCATCGCCGAAGAGGCGGGCGGTGAGCCGTACTGGCCCAACGTCTTCACCGACAACAACCCGCGTTCCGCCGGTGCCGCGTTCCAGCGACGGATCGCCCACGACGAGAAGGCGCGGCACATGCTCGTGCACGGCGATCGGGAGCTCCAACGCGAGGAACTGGCTGCCGGCCATGGCGTGATCTGCAGGATCACCAACATCGGGACAAAGGGGAGCACATGGAAGGCAACCTGGTCGTACCCCGCTCTTCCGACGCTGAAGGAGGGCAACAAGCTATCGATTGCGGGTGCACCCGAGATGAAACTCGAGGTCGTGGACATCGACATCGATGGTGCCGTTCTCATCCTCGCCCCGGGGTGGAAGCGGACCAAGACCGGTCTCGGTGATCTTGGCCTGGCACCCGACGACCCGAGGTGGCGCAACAAGGATCTCGTGCTCCTCGACTCTCCTGCATACGAGCTCACTGAACGGAAGGCGACGACGGCGAGCAAGCAGTTCGGTCCCGAGGACATCACAAACCTGCTCAGGAATCCGCGGTGGCGCCATGCCGCACGCGACGAGGACGGCCGCGTCGTCGAGGCCGCACCCGACGAGGGAGATCCGCGATGAACCGACCGATCTATGAGATCCTGCGCGAGTTCCTCCGCGATGACGAGCGCCTGTGCGTTGTGAAGGCACCCCCGGGCTCGGGCAAGTCCCACAACCTGATCGAGGCACTCGACGCCGCCGTTGAAGACGACTACCGGGTCGCGATCGCCGCCCAAACCAACAACCAGGTCGACGACCTCTGCAGGAAGTTCTGCAAGCGCTACCCGGGCCAGGTCATCGTCCGATTCTCCAGTGCGACGTACCAACGGCCGGAAGACCTGCCAGCCGATGTCCAGATCATCACCGACAAGAAGCTCCTCCCCGGCGGTCCGTGCATCGTCGTCGGCACCGTGGCCAAGCTGGGTCTGGTCGACATCGTGAACCTCCACGGCCTCCTCTTCATCGATGAGGCGTGGCAGATGACGTGGGCCGATTTCCTCACCTTGCGTGACGTCGCCCAGCGCTACGTGATGATCGGCGATCCGGGCCAGATCCCCCCGACAGTCACCATCGAGGTCGACCGCTGGGAGGTCTCACCGGTTGCGCCGCATGCGCCGGCGCCCGATGTGGTGCTCAACAACCCTGAGTTGCGCGACATTGCGACAGTCCTGGAACTCGACGTCTGCAGGCGCCTGCCCGCGGACTCCGTCGCACTGGTCCGGAACTTCTACGACTTCCACTTCGATGCGCACGCTGGGCCCGGTGAGAGATTCCTGAGACCGGGGAAGAAGCTCGACATGTCCCGTGCGATCGACAGGAGCGTGGCACTCCTCGGCGAGCACTCGACAGTGATCCTCACCCACCCGACCGACGAGGGTGGAATCCCCGTCGACCCCGACGGAGAACTGGCCGAGGTGGTGGCGTCCGTGGCGGTGCGCCTTCTCGAACTCGGCTGCGTCTTCTCCGCCGGACCCGATGATGTCGCACGGCCCCGCACGCTGGAGCCCGGGCACATCGGGATCGTGTCCACGCACAACCTGATGAACTCGGCCATCGAGCGGGCTCTCCCCACGAAGTTGCGCACCCCAACGGGCATCAAGATCACGACTCCCGAGCGGTGGCAGGGACTGGAGCGCCCCGTGATGATCGCGGTGCATCCGCTG
>Ga0194129_10000171_pt1 | contig 126730 bp, 122 predicted proteins | sample TA2KigCa35mmetaG_FD_150862 | JGI IMG/M metagenome (GOLD analysis project Ga0194129, IMG submission 150862) | Freshwater microbial communities from Lake Tanganyika, Tanzania - TA2015038 Kigoma Deep Cast 35m | ecosystem: Environmental > Aquatic > Freshwater > Lake | place: Tanzania: Lake... | reverse complement strand
CCCCCCCCCTCCGCCACGGCATCGACGCGATTGCGGACCCACTCCGGTCCAGCAGCCAGCTTGATGGCCGTGGGATGCCGGGCCATCTCCTGGAAGATTGCCATCAGGGCATACTTCGCACTGCTTTCCGCAACGGCCGTCTCTGCTCTCTTTCGGATCCGGGACAAAATCAGCAGACCGACCAGGGCGACCAGAGCCAGGTCGAACACGAGGAAGGCGGGATGATAGAGGGCCAGAACCAAGGTTCCCACGACCAGCGTCAGGGCCACCTCGACCCCGCCCAGCAGCAGCGTGACGGACTTCTTCTGGATGATCGAAGAAGCGATTGAGCAACTCGGGAGGGTGGCTGCCGTTCCAAGCGTCGAGACGCACTCTGGGCAATCGGTGCGCCAAGTCCGAGGCCACGCGCACCATCAGGCGCCGCTGCATCGCCTCCGCGACTCAGATCTGCAAGCTTTTGATCGCCGCGGAGAACCCCAGCGCCACCCGCAGCATCAGGGCCAGAACCAGCAGGGGTTGGAGGACGGAGCCGACGGCCACGGTCGAGACCAGCGCCTGGACCATCACCGGTGCCGAGAGGCCCAGCAAGCTGACGGACGCGCCACGGATGAGAATGGCCCCGACATCCTCGCGCTCGAGCGCCATCAAACTCAGGAGGCGTTGCCACGGAGTCGGGCGTCTTGGTTCGTAAGTGGCGAATGACGTGCAATAAACCCGGTTGGCCGGGGTGGGGTGCGTGGCTGTGGGGAGAGAGGCCCTCGTACCGGCGTGAGAAAAGGGTCCGCCAACCAGATTATCGTGTGGGACAAGCAGTCCTTTGTGATTCCCGACGCTCTTGCGGTACGATTCATCCAATCCCGAGGAGGTTCCCGTGAACAAGCTCATCATCACGTGCGCGCCCGTCGGCGCCGAGACGATGAAGGCCGATCACCCCGGTCATCCCTATGGGCCCGAGGAGATCGCCATCGCCTCCATCGAGGCCGTCAAGGCTGGCGCCTCGATCATCCACCTGCACGTCCGCGAGGATGACGGCACGCCCAGCCAGTCGCCAACCAAGTTCGCCGAAGCCATCCGCCACATCAAGGAGGAGGTCGACTGCATCATCCAAATCTCGACGGGCGGAGCCGTCACCGCCACCGAGGACGAGCGGCTCCTGCCCGTCACGGAACTTATCCCGCCCCCCGAGATGGCCACGCTGACCATGGGGACCGTCAACTTCGGAGACGAGGTCTTCCTGAACCCGCCGGCCCTGATTCGCCGCTTCATCGGCGAGTTCTCGCGCCGTGGCATCCGTCCCGAGCTCGAGATTTTCGAGACTGGTCATCTGGAGGCGGCACTGCGCCTCATCCGCAAGGGCGAATTGGTCGGACCGCAGCACTTCGACTTCGTCTTGGGTGTACCAGGTGCGATGGCCGGCACGCCTGCCAACCTCATGCATCTCGTCTCGCTGTTGCCCGAGGGCCATACATGGTCGGTAGCCGGCATCGGTGCCGCCGAACTGACGCTCGGGACCGTTGCGGTGGCCCTGGGCGGTCACGTGCGTGTCGGCTTCGAGGACAACATCTACTTCCGCAAGGGCGAGCTGGCCGAGAGCAACGCGCAGTTGGTAGGCCGCATCGCCCGGATTGGTCGGGAGCTTGAACGGCCGCCCGCCACGGCGGCCGAGGCGCGCAAGGTCCTTGGCCTGCCCCTGCGCAAGCCGCCCCGCCTCACGCCCAACAAGTAGCCGTCCTTGACCACCACGCGCACCCCATCTTCCTCGCCGTCGCCCATCGGGCTGCACCGCGTGCTTACTCCCGCGGGCGTCCTGCCGTACGATGCAGAGCGGCTCGACGCTGCGGCCGCATTGGCCGAAGGCGAAGCAGAGATACGCGTCGACACACTCAACATCGACTCGGCAAGCTTCACCCAGTTGCTGGCCGAAGGCGCCGGCGACCCGGGCCACGTGGCCCGACGCGTCACGCAGATCGTCGATGAACGAGGCAAGATGCACAACCCCGTGACGGGTTCCGGCGGCGTGCTCTGCGGCACCGTGAAAGCCGTGGGGGCAGGCTCGCCAGCCCGTGTCGGCGCCCGCATCGTGACGCTTTCCAGCCTCACGACCACGCCCCTCGAGCTGGAGCGCATCGTCGAGGTCCGACCGGAGCGCCACCAGATCAGGGTCGAGGGTCGGGCGGTCCTCTACGCACGTACACCCTTCGCCGAGCTTGATGATCGTCTGCCCGAGGCCCTTGCGCTGGGCGTACTCGACGTCTGCGGGGCACCGGCGCAGGCAGCCCGCCTGGCAAAGCCAGGAGCCACGATCGCCGTGCTGGGTGCCGCTGGCAAGTCAGGCACCCTCGTCTGCTGGGTAGCCGCTGCCCAGGGTGCTCGTGTCGTGGCACTGGTGCGCAGTCCCGAGGAGGCCGCACACCTTGCGGCGATGGGTATCGCCCTCGACTGTGCCGTCGTCGATGGCCGCAATGCCGTGGCCGTGCAGGATGCCGTCAGCCGCATGACGCATGGTGCGATGGCCGATGTCACCTTCAACTGCGTGAATGTCCCCGGCGTCGAGATGTCCTGCATCCTGGCCACCCGCCAGCGCGGCATCGTCTACTTTTTCAGCATGGCCACCAGCTTCCAGGCCGCAGCCTTGGGCGGCGAAGCCCTCGGAGCGGACGTGGACCTGATGATTGGCAACGGTTTTGCAGAGGGCCATGCGGCCATGGCCCTCGATCTGGTCGCGGCCAATCCCCCGCTGCGCGCCGCACTCGAACGGCTGGGCCGCGCATGACCGCCAGCCAGGACTCCGTGATCCCGGCTGCCGGCACTACGGCGGGGCGCCTTGCCGAACTCGAGGCCAGGCAGGAGCAGGCCCGAGAGGGTGGGGGTGCCCAGGCCATCGCCCGGCAACACGATCGAGGCAAGCTGACGGCCCGCGAGCGCATCGAGCGCTTGCTCGACCCGGGCAGTTTCGTCGAGATCGACCGTCATCGTGTCCATCGGGCCCAGGCCTTCGGCATGGGTGATCGCAAGGTCCCCGGCGATGGCGTGATCACGGGCCACGGCACAATTGACGGCCGCCTGGTGTACCTTTTCAGTCAGGATTTCACGGTCTTTGGCGGTTCTCTGGGCGAAGTCCATGCCGAGAAAATCTGCAAGGTGATGGACTTGGCCATCAAGGTCGGCGCACCCGTCATCGGGCTGAACGACAGTGGCGGAGCCCGCATCCAGGAAGGCGTCGAGAGCCTGGGGGGCTATGCCGAAATCTTCTGGCGTAACGTCCAGGCCAGCGGAGTCATCCCCCAGATCTCGCTGATTCTGGGCCCTTGCGCAGGCGGTGCCGTCTACTCGCCCGTCATGACCGATTTCGTCCTGATGGCGCAAGACACCAGTTACATGTTCATCACCGGTCCGGACGTCGTGAAGACCGTGACTGGCGAGGATGTCACCTTCGAGGAGCTGGGCGGGGCATCCGTGCACAACACGATCTCCGGCGTGGCCCATGCCCGCTTCGCCAACGAGGACGAGGCCCTCGAGCAAACGCGCGCGCTGCTGTCCTTCCTGCCCGACAACAACCTGTCCGAAGTGCCGCTGGTCCCTACCGACGATCCGGATGACCGGATCGCGCCCGAGTTGCGAAGCATCATCCCGGACCGCCCGACCCAACCCTACGACATGAAAGAGGTCATCGGCGCCATCGTCGACGATGGCGACTACTTCGAGATCCAGCCCGAGTTCGCCAGGAACCTCATCACCTGCTTCGCCCGCCTCGGGGGCCAGACCGTGGGCATCGTCGCCAACCAACCCCTCGAGATGGCGGGGACACTGGACATCTCGGCCAGCATCAAGGGAGCCCGGTTCGTTCGGACTTGTGATGCCTTCAACATCCCGATCCTGACGCTTGAGGACGTCCCGGGCTACTTCCCGGGCAAGCAGCAGGAGCATGGGGGCATCATTCGCCACGGGGCCAAGTTGCTGTACGCATACTGCGAGGCGACCGTCCCCAAGCTCACGGTCATCACGCGCAAGGCCTACGGTGGGGCTTATGACGTGCTGGGCTCCAAGCACATCCGGGCCGACCTCAACCTTGCCTGGCCCACCGCCGAGATTGCCGTCATGGGCGCCGAAGGTGCCGCAGGCATCCTTTACAGGCGCGAAATCCAGAACGATCCATCCTCGCGTGAGGCGTTGATCGCCGACTACCGCCAGCGCTTCGCCAACCCGTGGACCGCAGCCGAGCGAGGCTTCCTTGATGACGTCATCGACCCGGCCGAGACACGGCCTCGCCTGATCGAGGCGTTGCGCGTCCTTCGCCGCAAGCGCGTCGAACGCCCGCGCCGCAAGCACGGGAACATCCCGCTTTGACGCACGCGGCAGTCGGCACCACTCCGGATGACGCAGTCGCGCCCCGTCTCGTGATCCGGAACGTCCACCCCGGCACTCCGCCCGAGCGGGTCGCGGCGGCCATGGCCGCTGTCAGCGCCTTGCTGGCCGAGGAGCAAGCGCTGTCAACGGCCAAGGAACAACCGACAGGGACATGGAAGGACAAGTCGCCTTGGGTTCGTGCAGCCTTGCTCGAATCAGTCTCAGGGGGCGACCTGCGCTGGCGGCCAGGCCCCTGGACGTGGGGCACCTGAGGCAGCCTGGCGTCCCTGCGAAGGCTAGATGCCCTCGCCCCCGTTGCCGGATCCGCCACCCTGGCGCATCCGCTTCATCTGCTCCATGCGCTGGCGCTGCTCCTCGGAAACTTCGCGCGAGTTGTTCGACTTCGAACCACCGTCCCGAACCTTGAGCGTCTCCATTTGCTGGGGCGCCGAGGCCTTGAGCCCCAGCGCCTGATGGTAGGCGGCGCGCCGACCGTGATCGAGCAGGGTCTCGCGTGCCTCCGAAATCAGGTCCAGCTGACGCCGCAACTTCTTGGTGCCCTTTCCTGAAGCCCGTTCATGCTGCATGTTCTGCTCCTGAGCATCCAGCAGGGTCGACAGCGTGGGAATCGGTGCATCCTGAGGCAGGCTGAGCAACTCGTAATAGTTCGGAAGCTCGAGCTTGCCCGACTCGGTATCGAGGCTACCCGTCAGCTTCTTCTTGACCTGCGTCTCGGGCTTGACGGCCGTGCGCGCGTAATCATCGGCATTGACGACACGGTCGACCAGATAGCCGAGGAACGCGAAACTGTAATCCAACAGGTTGACGATCAGCAGGGACCCCACGAAGGCCGCCAGTACTCCGGCAGCCAAGTGGACGAGGCCGGCCTTGTTTCCGGCTTCGAAGAGCATGGTGCCGAGGCCCACCGTAGCCGCGCTGAGTTCATCGAGGTTCTTGGGGACAGAAGGAAGCCTGTAAGCCGGGTCCAGGTAGTAGGTCGGGAAGCGCAGCGAGCCCACGATGCCCGCAAGCAGGACCATCACCATCGTGATGAACTTGGCGTTGTTGAGCTTCTCGAGACGACGCTCCGCCGTCGTGTAGTCCGGGTCAGCCTTGATCTTGCGTGCCGAGCTCGGGCGGTTCTTGATCATGCGGTCGAAGCGCCATGCCGCCGGCCGACCGAAGAATGACCGGATCGCTACCTGCAGGGGAGCGAGGGCAAGGAGCAAGAGAATGACGGCCGCGATCCCGTAAATGACCATCACGGGGAGCTGGATGTCGTTCGGCAAGGAAGGCTACCTGTCGGGCTGGATGCAGGGGCGACCCAGCGCCCCCCGCATCATCATCCCACGAAGGCGACCGTTCGTGTGTTGCCGCAATCACAGCGCGCCACCAGCCGGTGTCTGCCGTCAGGCACAAGACCTTTTGTCCGGATATCGTCATGCCCTCTGGCGAACTTCCCCTGAATGTGTGGTTAAAATGGGGGTCCCGAATTCTGCTGTGGAAGGAGCATCCGCGGATGATCGAGGTCCAGAACCTGACCAAACGCTATGGTGACCGGACAGCCGTGTCCGGCATCAGTCTCACGGTGGCCAAGGGCGAAATCCTTGGCTTCTTGGGTCCCAATGGTGCCGGCAAGTCCACCACCATGAAGATGATCACCGGCTTTCTCTCGCCCTCCGAGGGCAAGGTGACGGTCGGCGGCTACGACATGGCCGAGCAGCCGCTCGAGGCCAAGGCGCTCATCGGCTACCTGCCCGAGGTCGTGCCGCTCTACCCGGACATGTCCGTCAGTGACTACCTGAATTTCGTCGCCTCGCTCAAGGGCATTCCCGCGAGCGAGATCGCCGAGCGCGTCGACTACGTCGTCAAGCGGTGCTGGCTCGAAGACTACCGGAATCGGCTCATCAGCCATCTCTCGAAAGGCTACAGGCAGCGCGTCGGCCTCGCTCAGGCGCTGATCCACAAGCCGCCCGTGCTGATTCTGGATGAACCGACCAGCGGCCTTGACCCACGGCAGATCAACGAGACACGCGAGCTCATCCGTCAGCTTTCCGGTGACCACACTGTCATCCTCTCGACGCACATCCTGCCCGAGGTCCAGAACCTCTGCCACCGCGTTCTCATCATCAACAAGGGCCACGAGGTCGCCGAGGACCGGCCCGAAAACCTCGAGCACAAGCTCAAGGGCAATCAGACCGTCGTGATGGAGGTCGCCGGTCCCGAAGCGGGTGTTCGCGAGGCCCTGATGGCCGTGCCCGGCATCCGCCACCTCACCATCACGCCGCGGACCAACCACGACGCCGGCATCCTCGACATCAAGGCCGAGACCGATCCCACCGACGCCGTACGGGCCGGACTGGCCAGCGCCGTTGTGGGCAAGGGCTGGGATTTGCTCGAGTTGCGGGCCGCCAGGCTCTCGCTTGAGGACATCTTCATCCGCCTGACCACCGCCGAGGCACCCGTCGCCGAGCAGGCCACGGGCTCCGCCCTCTCGGCCACGGCCGGCTCCTGACGCACGGAGGCATTGCACCATGTCCAAGATTCTTGCCATCGCCAAGCGCGAGCTGCGCAGCTACTTCGTTTCACCACTTGCATACGTGGTCGCGGCATTCTTCATGGCGGCCGTCGGCTTCCTGTTCTTTGCCATCCTGACCTCGACGCGCGAGGCCTCGATGCGGACGCTGTTCCAGAACATGGCCGTCGTCTTCCTGTTGCTCGTCCCTGCCTTGACCATGCGCCTGCTCGCCGAGGAACGGAAGACGGGCACCATCGAGTTGCTGATGACCAGCCCCGTCACCGATGAGGCCATCGTCTTCGGCAAGTACCTGGCGACCGTGACCTACCTGTTGTTCTTGATGGGCCTCACGCTGGTGTTCCCGCTGTCTCTGGTCGCCATCGGCGGCAAGCCCGAGTGGCCCCTCGTTTGGACGGGGTACCTGGCTACCACGCTGATGGGCGCGTCCCTGATGGCCATCGGCCTGATGGCCAGCTCATTCACCAACAACGTCATCGTTTCGGCGCTGGTGGCCTTCGTCATCTCGCTCATCATCTGGCTGCTTCCAGCCATCGGCGGGACCTTCGGGTCCCCGATCTCCGAAGCCTTCCAGTACATGAGCATCATCAGTCACCTCGAGAACATGGCGCGCGGCGTCATCGACTCGTCCGACCTGCTCTACTACCTGTCCGTCATCGGGACCTGCCTTTTGGTCACTGTGCGGTCCGTCAACGTCTACCACTGGAGATAACGCCGATGCAGACTTCCTCAAGTCCCGACGTCGAGCTCCAGGGATCCTCGTCCCGGATGCTTGACCTGGCCATCAATGCCTTGGGCATCCTCGCCGTGCTGTGCATGGCAGGCAGCCTGATCATCTCTCGCTTCCTCGTCGACAAGGTGCCCGCCCCGACGGTGGGTTACCTCCAGAACGCCGGCTGGGCCTGCATTGGCCTGTACGTGCTGGGGATGGCCTGGCAAGGCCGCGAATCCATCAAGGCCTTCGCCTCCTCCGAGCGTGGCCAGTCCGGCAGCAACCTGGTGCTTCAGGTCCTGTTCGCCGTCGTGCTCGTGGGCTTCATCAACTACATGGGTACCCGCTACCACAAGCGGTGGGACTTCACGGAGAACCGCCAGTTCTCGCTGTCCGAGCAGACCGAGAAGATCCTTCGCGAGTTGCCGGGCAAGGTCACGCTCACGATGTTCGTCAGCCCGGCCGACAGGGCGCAGCAGGCCAACAAGGACCTGCTCGGCGAGTATGCCTATGCCGCACCGGACAAAGTCACGTTCAAGACCATCGATGCCGACCGGGACCCGATTCAGGTCCGCAAGTACCTGCAGAGCCTGCCCGAAGCGCAGCGTTCCAAGGTGCTGGAAAGTGGCACGATTCGGCTCGGCACGGTGGTGATCGAGCATCAGGGCAACATCACGCCCATCACCGGCTTCAACGAGCAGGACTTCACGTCGGCCATCCTCAAGGCCACGCGCACCAGCCAGAAAACCATCTACTTCGTGGATGGGCACGGTGAGCTCGACTACGACAACTTTGGCGCGGAAGGCATGACCCAGGTCAAGCAGGCCCTCGAGAAGCAGAACTACCGCCTCGACCGGTTGCGCGTCGATACCCGCAAGGGCATCCCCGCCGACGCCGCGGCGCTCATCGTCTCTGCCCCGAAGACCGTCTTCACCAAGGAAGAAGTCGCCAGTCTCGATGCCTACGTCGGCAAGGGCGGCAAGGTGTTCCTGAACGTGCGTCCAGGCGTGCCCACGGGCCTCGAGACGTGGCTCAAGGACAGCTTCGGTCTCAAGTCCGAATCGGTGCTCGTGGTCGAGGAGAACCTCGCTAACACGATGGGCTACCAGCCGACGCTGCCTGCCGTCGTCAAGTACGAGTTCCATGCCGTCACGCAGTCGTTCAGCAACTACCGCATCGTGACGGTATTCCCCGAGTCCGGTGCCTTCACCGTCTCCGACAAGAAGCCCGAGGGCGTGACTGTCGACGTGCTGGCGAAGACCTCGCTCGAGGCCAAGGGTGTGCCGCTCAAGAACGGCAACCTGGCGGATGGCGAGCATCTGAAGGGTCCGCTCAACCTCGCCGTGGCCGTGTCTCGCAAGTTGCCCGGCGTCGAGGACGCGAGCGCTTCCGTCAAGCAGGATCGGAACGGTCGCCTCGTTGTGATGGCCGCGCCGTACTTCGCCGTCAACGGCATGCTCCAGCGCAATGCCAGCGTGGGCAACAGCGACTTCCTCCTCTCCGGCCTCAACTGGCTGGCCGAGGACGAGACGCTGGTTTCCATCGCCCCCAAGAATCAGGAGAGCCGCACTGTCACCCTGCTGGGTTCGACGCAGCAATCCCTGTTCTACGGCACGGTGGTGCTGCCCCCGCTGGCCCTTTTGGTCCTGGGTGGTGTCGTTTGGTGGCGGAGGAGGTAGGACGATGCAAAAGTGGCGCAACACCCTAATCCTTGGGGCACTTACGGCCGGTATCGCCGCCTATGTCTTCCTCGTGGAGAACAAGCGGGACTACCAGCCCGGCCAGGAAGAGACTGTGGCCGTATGGACGCTTTCGGATCGCCAGATGGAAGACATCCGCACCATCGAGGTGGCGGCAGGTGGCAAGTCGATGCGCTACGTGCGCAAGGATCCCCAACCCACGCCCAAGGCAAGCCCGGATGTAACGCCGGACCCGCTCGCGACGCCGGCCCAGCCCACGTGGCACGCCGAGGGCAAGCTGGATCGTGGGCTCACGTATGAATGGGACAACGCCTACACGGACATCAAGCGCCCCGTGGCCGTCCGTGTCGTCGACGAGGCACCCAAGGACCTGACGGAGTACGAGCTGTCCTCGCCCAGCGTCGAAGTTCGCCTGCTTGATGGCAAGGGCAAGGTCGCCCACGGCATGCAGTTCGGCAAGAAGGCCATCTCCGGCCAGGGCAACTACGTCAAGGCAGTCGATGGCTCCAAGGTCTACCTGATTGCCTCCCACAAGCTCGACACCATCCGCAAGCTGGTAGACCAGCCCCCCGTGGCCTCTCCTGCCCCGACCCCGGCGCCGACGCCGTCGCCCAGCCCGGCTGCCGCGGCATCACCGGCTGCAACGAGCGCACCGGCCTCGAAGTAGTCGTCCGCTTCCGACTGAAGCCCTCTCCGCTACGCGCGGAGGGGGCTTCTTCGCACCTTAACCTCGACTTGAGTGCGTCACAAGAATGCCCGCGACGGCCCGCCCGACAACAGAAGCATCACCCCTCCCCGAAGAGGATCTGAAGATGTCGAAGCTCTGGACCCTGCTGCCCCTCGCCGCCGTCGCCCTCGTGGGCTGCGGGGCGACGACGCAGGTGGCTCCCAGCCGCTACGCCTACGCCCAGACCCTGGCGGCCGCCCCTGCCCTGCAGATGGCGGGCATCCGGCTCGTCCTGAGCGAGGCATCAGCCTACCGGACCCAGGCAACCGTAGCCGAGGTGGCCTCCATCCGCCTGACCGTCACGCCAGCGTCGGGTGCACCCGTCTCCAAGACCGTGGCCAAGGGTGCCGACATGGCGATGGACAACCTCGCCCCCGGCAAGGCTGTCATCAAGGTCGAGGGGCTCAATGCAGCTTCCCAGCCCATCGGCACCGTCGAGCAGGGCAACGTTGACCTCCTGGCCGGCCAGACGACCACCGTCAAGCTCACGCTCAAGCTGCAGCCCACCGTCGTCTCGTCCGCCGGACTCGGTGTCGACCTGACGCTTGTCGATGGCGATGTCGTCTACACGCAGCCTTCCCCCGCACCCTCCACCAGCCCGACCACGCCGCCTGCGGCCGGGACCCTCGTGGACGAGAGCTTCGAGAACGGTCTCGGCGCCTTCAATGCCGCCTATGCCAAGCCTGCATACCTGACGGATGTCACGCCCGGCACCGGCTGGAACAGCAGCGCTGCCGCCGCCCAGGCTGGCACCAAGGGCGCGACGGCCGGCGGTGCTGACGGCAAGGTCACGGCCCCAGGCGCTTACACGCTGACGCTGAAGAACGCCATCAACACCAGCGCCCTCGCCGCCCCCAAGGTCAGCTTTGCCTACGGCAAGTTCACCAAGCAGTACTACTTCAAGACCGCGACCTTCGCTGTCGAGGCCTCGACGGACAACGGCGCCACCTGGACCGCCGTGTGGTCCGCACCGGGCACCCAGCCCGCGTGGACCAACGTCAGGGCCGACCTGCCCCGTGCCGCCGCAGTCAAGGTTCGCTTCAACTTCACCTACGACTACTACCTCGGCAGCGACGGCTTCGATGCCCCCGTCCTCGACGCCGTGGTCGTCAAGTAGCCCTACCCCAACGTCGAATCGGCCTCCCACCCCCGGGAGGCCGATTCGGCATGGGGATCAAGAAATCCTGCGGTAGTTCAGAGCAGCGGCGCACCCCAGACGTGCACCAGTTGGCTTGCCCGTCCGGCCATCACCGTAAAGACGAGGCTGTCGTCCTCGCCAAGGAACGAAGGTCCACTGGGCTCCGCAGCGCCGCCGATGGCCAGGACCTCCGTCAGGGAACCATCCTGCTGGTTCCAACGCAGGATCTGGTTGTCACCGTAGCTGTCGTAATTCTCCTGGTTCTGGTCCTCGCAGATATAGAGACGCCCCTTGCGGTCGAAAGCCAGATTGTCCGGATTGGCCAGCCTGCGTCCGTCCCCCGCGACAACCGTGCGCAACTCCAGCGTCCGGGGGTCCAGACGATGAACCCGCCCATAAGGATCGCCCTTCTCGGGCATGCCCGTCTCGGCAAACCAGACGGCGCGGTCCGGGCCGATCTGCACGTCCTCGAGTCGCTGGAAGAGCGTGGCCCCCTTGCGGGTCGCCTCCCACGAGGCGTTCCCGGGGTCAGCCAGCGTGATCCAGCGCCGCCCGCGCACATCCAGGGCCTCGAGCCTTCCCTCGGAGAGGTCGCGCGGCCGCTTGGCCGTAAAGCGATACAGATGCCCATCGGCGTCATCCTCGGTCATGTACACCGTGCGCAAGTCCGCAACGGCCGCTGCCTCGTGGCTGAATCGGCCCATGGCCTTGCGGGTCTTCAATCGGGCAGAGGGCTCATTGGCCCCGGGATCGATCTCCTGGATCCAGCCGTAGGCCAGGATGGGCGAGTTGGCCGCGTAGGGTGGCTTGCCAATCGCCGCCCAATCGGTCTCGGGCAGCGCCCGAATGGGATACTCCTCCCCGGACAGCACGGTACCCCAGGGCGTCACGCCTCCGGCACAGTTGTTGTGCATGCCCTGCGCCCACCGCTGCCCCCCCGTGACGACGAAATCGAGGCCGTCCTTGCCCCGCGTCCGACGTACCTCGAGCCGGGAGAAGGCCCCGCCGACACCCCCTTCGGCACCCGCACGAAGCTCGTGTCCGACCATCAGGATGCCGGTGCCGGCCTTGCCCGGGAACCAGGCCGTCAGGTCATTTTGGGGCAGGTAACGGGTTCCGTCGGACAGCGGAGTCCCCGCCACCAGGACGACGCGCTGGTCCAGGCCGGGCATCAGCCGCGAGACCAGGCTGCGCGGCACCTGGGCCTCGGCCACGGGAACCATGGCCATCACCGTCAGGCTGGCGGCCAGCAGGGCATGCATCGCTTTCATCAGGGATTTCCTTCCATCGGAGCAACGGGCGGTGGGCTCTTGAGCAGGGCAACAAGACGGTCGAGGGGCAAGGCGTGGGCGAGATGACCATCCCGGCCCTTGGTGGTCCGCGCCATGCAAAGCGCATTCAGAATCGATTCCTCAACAGCCTCGACAGCCGGCATGAACAGGGCGTCAGCAGCTGCCGGGTGCAGGCGCTCCGCCCGAAGCAAGGGGGGATCCGGCATGTCCATCGGGATCTCGGACCCTGTCGAGAAGGCAAGCACCAGGTCCCCCGACGAATGATGGGCCGGCGCCCCGGTGCGGGCAATACCGAGCGTTGCACGCCTCGCCAGCCGCTGCAATTGCTGGGCATCCATCGGGGCATCCGTCGCGAGCACCACGATGATTGAGCCTTCGCTGGGCCGACGGACGGGCATCAGATCCCGGATGGCCTTGCCGACCCGCACCCCGGCAACCGTGAGCTCGGGCCGGCGCCCCATGTTGGTGTTGACCAAGGCGCCCACGGTGTATCGGACACTGCCCAGGGTCGCCACACGCGACGCCGTGCCGATGCCGCCCTTGAATCCGTAGGACATCATCCCGGTTCCCGCACCCACGGCACCTTCCTGGACCGGGCCTCCACGCGCCCCATCGAGGGCAGCTGCAACGTCAGCCGAGGTCACATGGCGCCCCAACTGGTCGTTCAGGAAACCGTCATCACATTCGGCGACGACCGGCAGCACGACGTCCTCGTCACGGCCCATGCCCGGGAAGTGCGCGGCCATCCAGTCGACGACACCATCCGTGACCTTGCCTACCGAGAGCGTGTCCGTCAGGACAATCGGCGTCTCGAGCCAGCCGGACTCGCGAATCCAGTGGGTGCCCGTCATCTCGCCATTGCCGTTCAGGACGTCCACGGCGGCCGGCAGCTTGCGGTGCCAGGGATCGGGACGCGGCAGGATCGCCGTGATGCCGGTTCGCACCGGGCCCTTGCCGGGCACGAGACGACCCTCGCCACGCACGAGCGTGACGTGGCCGACCGTCACCCCGGGGACATCCGTCAGGGCATTGAAGGGGCCCGTGGGGTGGTCCCCGATGACGATGCCCAGATCGCGCAACCGGGCGCGGGGGGCCTCCGGCGCAGCCACACCGGGCGTCCCCGACAGGGCTGTTCCCAGTAGCGATGTCGCCAGGACCACCGGCAGCAAGGTCTTCCTCACAGGTACTTCCTCCAGCGAAACAGACCCAGCACAACGCCGGTCACGACGACCATCAGGGCCAGCGCCCACGGATAGCCCCAGGGCCAGTGCAATTCGGGCATCCGATCGAAATTCATCCCGTAGATCGCCGCGATGAGTGTCGCTGTCATCAGCGCCGTCGACAGTGCCGTCAGACGCTTCATGGTGTCGTTGGTCCGATTGGCGAGCATCGACAGGTGGGCATCCTGCACGCCCATAGCCAGGTCCCGAAACAGGTCCATGTGGTCGGCGAGGCGCACGAGATGGTCGTAGACATCCTGCAGGTGGGTCTGCGTCGTACGACTGACGTCCGCACCCTCACGGCGAATGAACAAGAGGACGGCGTCCCGCAGGGGCCCGACCAGGCGCCGCAGGGCAAGCAACTCGCGCTTCAGCCGAAACACCCTCATCAGCAGCCGCTCGTCCGTGCGGACGAAGACCTCTTCATCCAGGTCGGCCAACCGATCCTCGAAATGGTCCAGAACCGGGAAATAGGCGTCGACGACCGTGTCCAGCAGCATGTAGGCCAAGTGGGGCATCCCGCAGGTCAGCGCATCTGGACTGATGGCCCAACGAGCCCGTACCTCGTCCATGACCTCGAGCGCTCCTTGGTGCGTCGTGATCAGCCATCCCGGACCGACGAAGGTCTCGATCTCGCCCAGTTGCACACGGTCCCGCCCCCGGTCGATACCATGGGGATGATGCATGACCATGAACACGTGGCCATCGTAGACCTCGAACTTGGGCCTCTGGCCAACATGCAGGCAGTCCTCGACTGCAAGGCCATGCAGATCGAATGCGGCGGAAAGCGCATCCAGCACATCCCGCGTCGGATGGGCCAAATCCAGCCAAAGCAGACGATCGGGACCAAGCGGCCAGCCCTCCTGCCTACCGATCGCGTCGGCAGGCAGCGCGTGCACCCCTGTCGCGTCACGAACCCAAGCGGAGACCCCCTCCCGGGCCAGGACCTGGGAAGAGGTCATCATAGGGTGACGACGTCGAGGATCAGCGGGCAGCGGCAGCGGGCAGGCGCCCCTTCTCACGAAGGGTCTTCTCGACCAACTCACCCACCTCGTCGGTGGTCGCCGCAACCTTGACGCCTGCGGCTTCGAGCGCATCTACCTTGGCTTGGGCCGTGCCCTTGTTGCCCGAGACGATGGCGCCGGCGTGGCCCATGCGCTTGCCCGGAGGCGCAGTACGGCCGGAGATGAAGCCGATGACGGGTTTCGTCATGGTCTTGATGTAGGCCGCTGCCGTCTCCTCGTCCGAGCCGCCGATCTCACCCGCCAGCACGCAAATCTCGGTCGCGGGGTCGTTCTCGAAGGCCTTCATCACGTCGATGAACGCGGTGCCGATGATGGGGTCTCCACCGATGCCCACGACCGTGGACTGGCCCAGGGCCCGATCCGAGAGGTTCTTGGCCAGTTCGTAGGTCAGGGTGCCCGAACGCGAGACCATCCCGACGATGCCCGGCTTGAAGATATGTCCGGGCATGATGCCCATCTTGCACCCGCCGGGCGTGATCACGCCGGGGCAGTTCGGTCCGATCAGGCGGGTCTCGGTGTGGCGCAGCACCTCGTAGACCCGCACCATGTCCTGAGTGGGGACGCCCTCGGTGATGCAGATAACGAGCGGCATACCGGCGTCAATGGCCTCGAGGATGGCATCCGCGGCGCCCGCAGGCGGTACGAAGATGATCGAGGCATCAGCCCCCGTGGCGGCACGCGCCTGGCCGACGGTGTCGAACATGGGCACGCCCAGCTCGGTGGTCCCGCCCTTGCCGGGCGTGACGCCGCCCACGACCTGGGTGCCGTAGGCGATCATCTGCTCGGAATGGAAGCGCCCCTCGCGGCCGGTCAAGCCCTGAACGAGGACGCGGGTCTCATGATTGATGAAGATGCTCATATTGTCTGGAATCTCCCGGCGACCTTAACGGCCGCCCGCGTAGGCGAGCTCGACGACCTTGGCAGCGGCCTCGCGCATCGATCCGGCCGGCACTAGGTTGAGGCCGGACTCGGCCAGCAGCTTCTTGCCTTCCTCGACCGAGGTACCCTCGAGCCGGACGACCACGGGAACCTTGATGTCCAGCCTGCCTGCGGCGTCGATGACCCCTTTGGCCACCTCGTCACACCGCGTGATGCCCCCGAAGATATTGATGACGACACCCTTGACCTTGGGCTCGAGCAGGACGACCTCGAGGGCGTTGCGCACGACCTCGGCCTTGGCGCCGCCGCCGATGTCGAGGAAGTTGGCCGCCTTGCCGCCCTCGCGGGCGACGACGTCAAGGCTGGTCATGACCAGGCCGGCGCCGTTGCCGATGATGCCGATGTCACCATCGAGATGGACATAGGTCAGACCGCGCCGACGCGCCTCCTCTTCAATCGGATCGTTCTCCTCGGACTCCTGCAGGAGCGCGAGTTCCTTCTGGCGGTAGAGCGCGTTCTCGTCGATGTCCATCTTGGCATCGGCGGCGATAAGCGTGCCGTCCTTGGTGATGACGAGGGGGTTGATCTCGGCCAGCGTGGCGTCGGACTGGGTGATGGCCTGATACAGGGCCTTGAGGAAGACGGCGATCTCCTTGACCTTGTCCTTGGGCAGGCCGGCGCCGAAGCACAGGTGCCGCACCTGGTAGTCCGTCAGGCCCAGGGCCGGATTGATGGTGCAGCGGGCGATCTTCTCGGGCGAGTGCTCGGCGACCTCCTCGATGTCCATGCCGCCCTCGGCGCTGACCATCACGACGATGCGCTTGCTGTCGCGATCCAAGATCATGCCCAGGTAGATTTCCTTGTCGATGGCGATGCCTTCCTCGACGAGCACCTTGTGGACCGTCAGGCCCTTGATGTCCATGCCGAGAATCTGGGCACCCATCTGACGTGCCTCGTCGGGCGTCTTGGCCAGCTTGACGCCGCCTGCCTTGCCGCGGCCACCGACGTGAACCTGGGCCTTGACGACGCAAAGCCCGCCGCCCAGCTCGGCAGCGACGGCCGCGCACTCATCCGGCGTCGCGGCCACGCGACCGCGGGGAATCGGCACGCCGTGGCGGGCAAGGACCTGCTTGGCCTGGAACTCGTGGATCTTCATGGGTCAGGACGCCCTCCTCAGCATCACGGGCCAGAGAACGCTTTATGATACGCCATGGCCAGTCCCCTCGGGGCGCTCCGAGACCTCGAGCAGGATGCCGCCCGTGGCCTTGGGGTGCACGAAGCCGATGCGCGCGCCCTCGGCCCCGGTCCGGGGCACCGCATCGATCAGGCGGACGCCTGCCGAAGCAAGGTGGTCGAGCGTCGCCCCGCAAGCATCCACGCGCAAGGCGACATGGTGGATGCCCTCGCCGCGCGTATTCAGGAACTTGCGCACGGGGCTGTCCTCGGCCGTGGGCTCAAGCAGCTCGATGCGGTTAGGCCCGGCCAACAGGACAGCCACGCGGACCTTCTGGTCCGGCACGTCCTCGAAGCCCACGAACGTCAGGCCAAGCACGTCGCGCCAGAACGGAAGCGCGGCGTCGAGGCTGTGCACGGCGATGCCCAGATGGTCGACTTGCCGGGGTGCAAGGGAGGATTCGGTGCTCATGTCAGGTTGACCCGCGGACGATGCTTTCCGAAGACGCCCTTGAGCACCCCACAGATCTCGCCCACCGACGCCATCGACCGGACGGCATCGAGAATGGGTGGCATCAAGTTGGCATCGCCGCGCGCGGCCTGCTCGAGCGAAGCCAGGGCCGCAGCCACGGCCGAGGCCTCCCGCGAGGCGCGCACGGCCTCGAGGCGCGCGACCTGTCGGCGCTCGGCCTCCGGGTCGATCCGCTGCAGGTCGGGTGCCGGCCCGTCCTCAACCGTGAAACGGTTGACGCCCACGATCACGCGCTGCTCGCCCTCGACCGCCTTCTGGAACCGATAAGCCGCCTCGTGGATTTCGGCCTGGAAGAAGCCGGCGTCGATGGCGGCAAGGGCCCCGCCCATCGCGTCGATGCGCAGGAAGTAATCGCGCACGCCTTCCTCGATGCGGTCCGTGAGGGCCTCGACGTAGTAGGACCCGCCCAAGGGGTCTACCGAGGCCGTCGCCCCGCTCTCATAGGCCAGCAACTGCTGGACGCGCAGGGCCGTGCGGGCCGTGGCCTCGGTCGGCAAAGCCAAGGCCTCGTCCTGGGCGTTGGTGTGCAGGGACTGCGTCCCCCCCAGCACGGCCGCAAGCGCCGACAACGTGGTCCGGACGATGTTGTTCTCGGGCTGCTGGGCCGTCAGCGAACTGCCCGCCGTCTGGGTATGGAACCGCAGTTGCAAGCTCTTGGGATTCCGGGCCCCGAACCGCTCCTGCATCATCCGCGCCCAGATGCGCCGCGCGGCACGGAACTTGGCCACTTCCTCGAGCACGTCTGTCCAGGCGCAGAAGAAGAAAGACAGCTGCGGGGCAAAGGCGTCGACGTCGAGGCCCCGAGCGAGGGCGGCCTCGACATAGGCCCGCGCGTTCGCCAGCGTGAAGGCGACCTCCTGAATGGCCGTGCAGCCCGCCTCGCGCATATGGTAGCCGCTGATCGAGATGGTGTTCCACCGGGGCATCTCGGCCGCGCAGTGCGCGAAGATGTCCGTGACGAGCCGCATCGAGGGGGCCGGCGGGAAGATGTAGGTATTCCGCGCAATGTATTCCTTCAGGATGTCGTTCTGCGTCGTCCCGGACAGGCGGGCCGGATCCACACCCTGCCGCTCGCCGACCACGCGGTACATCGCCAGCAGGACGGCTGCCGGGGCATTGATCGTCATCGACGTGCTGACAGCCCCCAGGTCGATGCCGGCAAAAAGCGCCTCCATGTCGGCCAGGGTGTCGATGGCGACGCCCGTCCGACCGACCTCGCCCGCGGCCATCGGGTCATCCGAGTCGAGCCCCATCTGCGTCGGCAGGTCGAAGGCCGTCGACAGCCCCGACTGGCCCTGGGCAAGCAGATAGCGGAAACGGGCGTTGGTCTCGGAGGCCGACCCGAAACCGGCATACTGACGCATCGTCCACAGGCGGCTGCGGTACATCTCGGGCTGGACACCCCGGGTGAACGGAAATCCTGCGGGCTGACCCAGCGCCGTTGCAGGGTCGGGCGCATGTTCGGGTCCATAGCAGACGGCGACGGGTTCTCCCGACCCCGTCACCCCCAGGTCGATGCGGCTCTTGTCAGCAGGGCTCACGCGTCACCTCCGGGCTGAAGACGGACCAGCAACTGCCCCCCCTCCACGGCCATGCCGGCGCTGACGGGCAATTCGGCGACGGTTCCCGCCATCGGGGCCAGCACGTCCGCCTCCATCTTCATGGCCTCGAGCACGAGCAGGCGCTGGCCGGCGGCCACCACCGCCCCCGGGGCCACGTCAACCCGGGTCACGGTCGCATGCATGGGTGCCGTCACGCTGCCATCGATTGCCGTCTTGACCGGCCCGCGCGCCTTGCCTGCCTTGACCTTGCGCGTGGCGACGGGTGCCGTGCCCCCACGTTCGGCAACGCGTACTTCGAAGCGCTGGCCCGAGACCTCGACGGCAAAGGTCCGCGCGACGGGCTCATCGACGGAATCCGCCGGGATCGCGGCAGGCCCGGCGAGCGTCGCCAGGTCGGCCTCCGTGAGCACCTCGCCAATGAAGTGCGTGGACAGCCGACCTTCCTCGAACTCGGGCCGGGCCAGCACCAGCCGGTGCAGACCAGCCGTGGTGGGCACGCCCTCGACCACAAGCTCGCCGAGCGCCCGGCGCATGCGGGCGATGGCTTCGGCCCTGTCCGCACCGCGCGTGACGATTTTGGCGATCATCGAATCGTACTGATCCGGAATGCGCATCCCGGACGCATAGGCATCCTCGACCCGGACGCCCGGACCCGCCGGTCGGACATACCGGGTCAGCAGGCCAGGCGCAGGCCGGAACCGCGCCGCGGGGTCCTCGGCGTTCAGGCGACACTCGATGGCCCAGCCACGAGGCTCCCGGCCCTCCCACGCGGGTGGCACCTCTCCCCCGAAAGCCACCAGCAGCATCGCCTTGACCAGGTCCACGTCATAAACTTCCTCGGTGATGGCGTGCTCGACTTGGATGCGGGTATTCATTTCCAAGAAGAACCACGATCCCCGAGACCACAGGAACTCGACGGTACCGGCACTGTCGTAGCCGACCCGCCTGGCGAGACGGACCGCCGCAGCCCCCATCTCGGACCGCGTCACGGCATCGAGCGCAGGCGACGGACACTCCTCGACCAACTTCTGATGCCGACGCTGGATCGAACACTCGCGCTCTCCCAGATGAATGACCTGCCCGGACTTGTCGCCCAACACCTGAATCTCGATGTGGCGGGGCTCTGGCAGGTACTTCTCCAGGTAGACTTCGGGATCCTTGAAGTAGTTGAAGCCCTCGCGCCGAGCCCGCTCGAGGGCCTCCGAGGCCTCGTCCGGGCCCCAGACCACGACGAATCCCTTGCCCCCGCCACCGGCGGCAGCCTTGAGCGCCACGGGCCAGCCGACCCGCGCGCCGAATTCCCGGATCTCGGCCACGTCGCGGACGTCCGAGGTCGTACCGGGCACGATGGGCACTCCGGCAGCCTCGGCTTCCCGCCGTGCCGCCGTCTTGCTGGCCATGCGACGCATCGCGTCCGAATTGGGGCCTACCCATGCAAGACCGGCAGCCTGCACCTGGTCGGCAAAGGCCGCATTCTCAGCCAGGAAGCCGTAGCCCGGGTGGATGCCGTCGGCCCCGGCTTCACGGGCAATGGCCAGCATGCGGTCGCCATCCAGGTACCCACCGGCCCCGAGGTGCCAGGCAGCATCGGCAGCCGCCACATGCATGGCCTCGCGGTCGGCGTCGCTGTAGACCGCGATGGCCTGCCAACCCAGGTCCCGGCACGCCCGGATGACGCGCAGGGCAATTTCCCCGCGATTGGCGACCAGAATCCGACGCATCGTGACGCCTCCCGCCGCTCTGGGGAGCCCCGCTCCGGTGCGGCCAGCGGTCATGCTAGCACGGGAGCACCGTCCGGCCGGACCGCTCGGTGCCGTCTAGGTTTAGCCCCCCCGAGACGTTGGGAACAATAGAAACATTGCCCTACCCCCGGGGAGACGTCTCTTGTCCCAAGTCAACGCCGGCGCCGGATTCGTCTACGTGCCCTCGTTCTCCGAGGTCAGCCAGCGGCCGCAGACACAGGCACCGATCCCGACCGAGCAGTCGTTCCTGCCCGAGCCCAAGCTGGTCGAACCACGGCCCGAGCCGGTCATCAAGCCGGACCCCGTGGTCACCCCCACGCCGCCTCGCTACCAGACCAGCGAACTCAAGGCCGACGGCCTCAAGGCCTGCAGCTGGGGAGACCCGCACTTCGTCAGCGGGGACGGGCGCAAGTGGGACAACATGCTGCTTGCCGACATCGTTCTGGCGCGCAGCAAGGCCGGGGACCTCGAGATCCAGTCCCGGCAGGAGAAAGTCGCGGGCCAGTCCAACGGCGTCACGTTCAACACCGAGGCCGCGGTTCGTTTCGGCAAGGAAGTCATCCGCTACGACGGCAAGAGCAACACCTTGACGCTCGACGGACGCAAGCTTGATCTCAAGCCCGGTCAGACCGTGGCCCTCGACGGCGGCGGGTTCATCGAGAAGGTCGGCAACGACATCCGGATGGTCTCCGCCAAGGGTGACGAGGTCACCATCAAGGAGCAGGGCGGCTACATCGACATCCATGTGACGCTCAGCGCGGGCCGCGGCGACGGCGAGGTCACGGGTGGCCTCGGGCGCTTCGATGCCGACACGGACGCCGGCAACGATCTGGTGATGCGGGATGGCAGCCAGACGCAGGACGTCGACAAGTTCAACAGTGAATGGGTCGTGGGTGCCTCGGAGAGCCTGTTCGGCCTCGCGGACCGCGAGACAGGCAAGGGCGCAGCCCAAGCCCGCGTGGATCAGGCCGAGGCCAAGTTGGCCGGGCTTGCCGAGGCGGGTGAAGCTGCCCTGCGCAAGAACCCGATGGCGCGCACCGTCGGTGACAAGGCGGCCATCACTGCCTACGAGGCAGCCAATCGCGAGCTGGACGAGGCCCGCCAGGACCTGCAGGTCTTCGAGAACGATCGCACGCGGGTTCTCGCCATGCAGGGCGTGGCGTCCTACGAGCAACTTCATGACCTGCTTCTGCAGGCCATTGCCGACCGGGGCCGGTACCAACCGCGCGCCATGGCGTTGTCCGCGACGTCCAGCTTCGACCCAGGAGCCCTGTCGGCGGCCGACCAGGATGTCCTGGCCTTGTTCCAGCGCATACAGGAACAGGAAAAGGAACTGCGCCGGCGCCTCGAGGAAGCCGAGGCGAGCCGCAAGTCCGCAGGCCAACCTGTGCCACGCACCACGCCCACCCGCATGCTGGGCCCGGTCAACCCCGGGTCCAACGCCACGCGGGTACTCCGGCCCACGCTTGGGGCACCACAGGTCGTCCAAGCGCCCGCAGCTCCTCCGAATGCCTTCTCGGCCCCTGTCACGGAGTCTGCCGCAGGCGGGGGTGGCGGGGTCCGCGCGACCTTCCGCTAAGCCAACCGCACCCTGACGTTTCACCGTGACCACCTTGCAGCTTCTTCCCGACCTCGCGCCACGGCTCGTCTCGTGGCGGCGCGACTTTCACATGCACCCCGAGCTGGGGCTCCAGGAGCACCGCACGGCGGCTCGGGTGGCCGAGGTGCTGGCTCCGCTCGTGGCCGAGGGCATGAAGCTCCGGACAGGCATCGCCGGCACGGGGCTGGCCGCGACCATTCACGGAGGCCGTCCCGGCAAGTGCCTGCTGGTGCGGGCCGACATGGACGCCCTGCCCATTCTCGAAGCCGATGACGGCAGACCTTATCGTTCGCGGACGGACGGCGTGATGCATGCCTGCGGCCATGACGGTCATGTCGCGATCCTGCTGGGCCTCGCGGAGCGCATTTGGGCGCGGCGCCACGAACTTGCGGGGACGGTACGCCTGGTATTCCAGCCGGCCGAGGAGGGGCCCGGCGGAGCCGCCCCGATGATCGCCGAAGGCGTCCTCGAGGACCCGCATGTCGATGCGGCCATCGGCCTGCACCTGTGGAGCCAGTTGCCCGCCGGCACGATGGGTGTCCGCAGCGGCCCCGTCATGGCGGCGACCGACCAGATGGACATCATCGTGGCCGGTTGCGGCGGCCACGGCGCCAAGCCGCAGGAGACGGTCGATGCGATCGTGCTGGCTGCGCAGGTCGTCAACGGCCTGCAGACGCTCGTCTCGCGCAACGTCGACCCCCTGCAACCTGCCGTCGTCACGCTGGGGACCATCAACGGCGGCTTCCGCCACAATGTCATCGCCCCTGAGGTCCGGCTGAGCGGCACGGTCCGCACCTACGCCCCCGAAGTCCAGGACCTGCTCGAACGGCGCATCACCGAGGTCGTCGAGGGCCTGTGCGGGGCCATGGGTGGCTGCGGCCACGTCCAGTACACCCGGACCTATCCCGCGACCGTCAACCACGAGGGTATGACCCGGCTCGTGGCCGAGGCGGGCCGTACCGTGCTGGGCACCGAAGGGGTCGTGGTCGCCGAACCCTCGATGGGTGGAGAGGACATGGCCTACTTCCTCGAAGCCGTTCCCGGCAGCTTCTTCTTCCTGGGGGCCGCCAGACCCGGCGCGGCTCCGGGCGCTCCCCACCACAGCCCGGCTTTCGACATCGACGAGTCGGCACTGCCATGTGGCGTGGCGGTCCTTGAAGAGGCGGTCGTGAGATTTCTTGCAGATCCCGAGCCTTGGCTCGTCCCGGGGGCCTGAGGCTCTCGGTTCAGGTGCCGGCCCGGCTTGCCAGCGCCTGCGCGGCGGCACGGACGTGGTGCCCCATGTAGCGGGTACACGCCACGAGGGTGCTGCGGGCGGCATTCGAGGGCGGCGCCTCAGGCAATTCGGGCCAGGCATCTGGCCCTGCCGCCGGCCAATCGTGCCTGCCGTCGGCGAGCGCCTCGAGCCGTGCAGAGACACGGGGCAGCACCTCCGCGTCATCGGCATCGCCCGCACGCAGCAGGTCCAAGCCGTAGTGCCCGGCCATCTCGAGGTCTCTCAGCGCAGCTTCGTAGCGGGCGAAGGCCTCGGCAGCCACGCCCTTGCGCCCCCCTCGCCACCACCCCCATTCCTGCCGAAAGGCGCCGGCCTCCTGCCGCCACGCCACGAGGTCCCCATAGAGGATGTCGAAGGCCGCCGGCTCCTCGCCCGAGCCCGCACGCGCCATGCCCGCCCTGAAGGCCTGTGCCAGGTCCCGGACGCCCTGTCGCAGGCGGGCGCCCAGCATGGCCTCGTAGTACCAGGGCCCCAGCAGCAACGTCACCAGTACGCCGCTGACGACGCCCACGACGACGGCGACCATTCGCACCGGCCCTGCCACCAACTGCGGCTCGACCGGCATCTGGTACATGTACAGCGCCGAGAACAGGGCCACGGCCAAGGTGCCGAAACTGGCCCTGCGCTTGAGCACCAGGGCGGCCGTCAGAAAGACGGTAGCGCCGAGAGGTGCCGGCGCCACGGGCCCGAGGGCCAGCAGCAGCGACCCGATGAGCGCTCCGGCGAAGCTGCCCAGCAACTGGGACAAGGCCTCACGCAAGCCCCCGGTCACGGTAGGCTGCACGCACATCATGGCGACAAAGCCGGCAGACAGGCCGTCCTTGGGCAGGCCGGGCGGCAGCAGGCCAAGGCTGATGACGGCCAAGGCCGCTGCAGCACCCAGTTTGAATGGGTACACGAACCACAGGAGCCGATCCGGAATGCGCAGGGTGACCATGTCGCCCATCGTACCCGCCGGCCCCGGACACGTCTGTGGTATAGTCGAGGTCTGAGGCTTTTACGTCCTTTTTTCCGGTGATGGCATGACAGATTCCGCGCAGAGCGCGCTCATCGTCGATCATGGGTCCGTGTGGCAGGCTCTGCGCCAGCGATTCGGTGCCGGTACCATCGATGACGACTTTGCCGTGGACCTCGTGGCGAACCTTCAGGAGAAGGTCGCCGATGTCGCGCCCGACAGCCGCTGCATCGTGCTGGGCGACTGGTCCGATCCCGAATTGGGCCAGCACGCGCGGATGTTCGCCCGCTGCGGCTTCGAGGTCGTCATGGACATGGCGGCCATCCCTGCGCCCGAGGGAGGTCGCTTCCGCGCCACCTTGCAGGAGCACCTGGCACGGCATCCCCACGCCGCAACACTGATTCTCGCGACGACGGACGGCAGCCTCTCGGCTTACGTCGAGGTGCTGCGCCAGCAACAGCGGATCGTGCTCGTCTGGGGCATCCGCACGGCGACGCCGCAGACCCTGTGCGACGCGGCAACCAACTATGCCTTCCTCGACGACATGCTCAGCGACGTGCTGGACCTCGCCCAGCAGGTGCCCTCCGAGCGTCCGGCCCCCGCGCTCGCCCGGCCGGCGTCCCGTCCCGGCACCGGCCCCTTCAAGGGCCGTCCGGAAGGCGACGAGGAACTGGGTCCGATGCGCGAACCCGCCTGCGAGACGCGTGACCGTGGCGAACACGTAGGCACCCTGGACGCCATCATCGTCCATGCGGACTACTACATGCGGGCCAACCGCTTCGACTTCCTGACCTTCGCCAAGTTCCTCGACTTCCTGCACCAGCGCGATCTTGTGGGCCACACGGATGCGGAGCGCGAGATCTGGCTCAAGGCCGCCGTCGAGACGGGCTCATTCCAGATTGAATCCGTCACGCTCGTGGACCAGCATACCCACGAGCCCAAGACCATCCGGCGCTTCCGCCTCGTGGGCCTGGACCCCCGTGTCGACGAGGCCCGCCGCCTGCTGGCCGAGATCCTGGCCTTCCTCTCGGGCACGCTGACCGACACGTTCAATCCCAGCTTCAGCAAGCTGCGCGATCACCTGCAGCAGCAGTTCCCCGCGCTCACCATGGACCGTATCCACGGTTGGCTCTCCTGGTACAAGGAGACCCGCGTGATCCTGTCCAAGGAAGTCCCCCACAAGAAGGACCCCTCGATCCGCGTCAAGCTGATTCGCCTGAACCCCGACCACTTCCTTGTCAAGCACCTGGCTGCGGGTCCCTACTTCGGCCCTGAGGAGACCCTCGTCTGCCTGCTGGACGCCTACCTCGTCGAGCACGATCACGAGTGGATGGCCGCCAGCAAGCTGCTCGAGCGGCTCGCGGACAAGCTGGTCCAGGACGGCCGCGCCCCCGTCGAGGCCCGGCGCGAAGCCAAGGAAGTGCTCGATGGCGCCAAGCAGGCCGGCCTCATCACCGTCTCCAAGCCCGTGGCCCGTACCGAAGGCAACCCGGACGAGGGCGAGGTCGCGCCCAGTGCCCCGCCGCCGGCCAGCCAGGTCTACCTCTGCGACGACAAGGAATGGGTCTGCGACATCCTGGACCGTCGCGACGACCTGATCCAAGCCATGCACGACGCCTTGCGGGGTCGGGTCTGGATCGCCCGCAGCACGCTGCAACGCGAACTGCTGCCCCTGTTTGCCGAGGACAACCGTTCGGACAGCGAGGCCCGCCCGCATGAGCGCATCCACTTCTGGATCGGCCTGATGACCTACCTGCGCCAGTTCGTGCCTCGCCAGGTCCCCAATCCCCGCGGCGGCACGACGCATGCCCTGGTGCTCAACCCCTCGAGCAAGGTCGTGCAGGCCGCCCTCGAGGACCTGGGCTACGAGGACGAGGTCGAGAGCGATGCCGAGGACGAGGGGGATCCCGTCGCCGGCACCAGCGCCTGAAGCGTCCTACGCCAGTCGTTCCAGCAAGGCCGCCAGCGCCCGGCCCCGGTGCGAGACGGCGTCCTTGGCGTCTGGCGTGGCCTCGGCCAGCGTGCAGCCCAGCTCCGGACTGTGAAAGATCGGGTCGTAGCCAAAGCCCCCGATGCCTGCCTGCTCGTAGGTCATGATTCCCTCGACACGCCCTTCGGTTTCGATCATGCGACCATCGGGCCAAGCGAGGCACAGGGCGCAGACAAACGCCGCACGGCGGTCCTCGACGCCTGTCAATTCGGTCAGCACACGGGCAATCCGGCCCTCGGGCGTGTCCGCATAGCGGGCCGAATGAATGCCCGGACGGCCACCCAGCGCCTCGATCACGAGGCCCGAATCATCCGCCAGGGCCACCCGGCCCGTCAGCCGTGCCACCGTAAGGGCCTTCTTGCGGGCGTTTCCGGCAAAGGTGTCGGCGTCTTCCTCGACCTCGATGGCCTCGTCGAGGGCGCCGAGCCGGAGCACACCACGCTCGGGCAGCATGCGCCGGAACTCCTCCAGCTTGTGGGCATTGGTCGTGGCCAGCACGACATCGACATGCTGGGCACTCACGCGGGTCGCTTGCCCCCGGAGGCGTTGCCTCGGTGGGTCCTGTAGGCCCGAATGACATCGGCAATGCGCCCGATGGTGGCGAGGACGCGCTCGAGATGGGCGAGGTCGACGACATCCACCGTCAGCTGGACGACCAGGATTCGGTCGCGGGCCTTGCGGACGTCGATGTTGCGGATGTTCGTCTTGATGTCCGCAATCTTGATGGTGATGTCCTTGAGCAGGCCTACGCGATCCATGACTTCGACGGCGATGTGAACCGGGAAGGTCGCCTTGGGATCGCTCTGCCATTCCACGGCGACGAGCCGCCCTTTTTCGACCCGCTCCAGATTGGGGCAGCCCTCGGCGTGAATCGAGATGCCCTTGCCCTTGGTCACGGCACCCGTGATGCGCTCACCGGGCACGGGGGCGCAGCATCGTGCCACGGACAGCAGCATGCCCCCGCCGCCCTCGACCAAGATGCCCGTGCCCCGCGAGCGGATGGGGGCTGCCCTGGCGGGCAGCAGCGGGAAATCCTCGGACTTGGGGACGACCGCGTCGCGGAACTGCTGGGCGACGGCCGAGGCCACTTTCTCGCCATAGCCGATGGCGGCAAGCAGGTCGTCGGGGTTGCCCAGCTTCAGGCGCCCGCACAGGTCGGCCAAGGACTCCGGCTTGGCCAGCGCCGCCTGACGCGTGCGGTCGAGTTCACGCTCCAGCGACTCGCGCCCGAGCACGATCATCTCCTCGCGCCGTTGTTTCTTGTACCAGCCCCGGATGCGCTGCTTGGCCGTGTTGGTGACGGCAAAGGCCAGCCAATCCAGGCGCGGCCGTTCGACCTTGCCCGTCAGGACCTCGATGATGTCGCCGTTGCGCAACCGGGTCTCGAGGGGCACCATGCGGCCGTTCACCCGGGCGCCGGTGCAGCGATGACCGACGCTGGAATGGACCCGGTAGGCAAAGTCGATGCACGTCGCCCCGCGCATCAAGTCGATGACGTCGCCGGCGGGCGTGAAGACAAAGACCTCTTCACTGAACAGGTCGTCCTTGACCGACGACATGAACTCGTCGGCATCGTGCATGTCGGGTTGCCAGTCGAGGAACTGCCTGAGCCAAGTCAGTTTCTCGTCGGACTTCGAGAAGGTGCCACCCTCCTTGTAGCGCCAGTGGGCGGCGATACCGTACTCGGCGACCTGATGCATCTCCTGGGTCCGGATCTGGACCTCGAAGGGCGCGCCGTGCGGCCCCATCACGGCAGTATGAAGGCTCTGGTAGCGGTTGCCCTTGGGCATCGCGATGTAGTCCTTGAAACGACCCGGCAGAGGCAGCCAGCGCGTGTGGACCAACCCCAGCGCGTGGTAGCAGTCGGGCAGCGAGTCGACGATCACGCGCAGCGCCGTCACGTCGAACAAGTCGGCGAATTCCTTGCCTTGGGACGTCATCTTGTTCCAGATGCTGTAGAAGTGCTTGGGCCTGCCCAGGACCTTGCCCCGGATGCCGGCCGTCTCGAGATCGGTTTCGATCTGGCCGACGATCTCGCGCAGCTTGGCCTCGCGCTCGTCCCGCTTCTCGGCGACGAGCCCCGTGATGCGGGCGTACTCCTCGGGGTGCAGCCAGCGGAAGCACAAGTCCTCGAGTTCCCACTTGAGTTTCCCCATGCCCAGCCGGTGGGCCAGAGGCGAGAAGATGTCGAGCGTTTCCTGAGCGATCTCGACCTGCTTCTCGCGGGCCATGGGGCCTAGCGTCCGCATGTTGTGCAGGCGATCGGCGAGTTTGACGACGATGACGCGGATATCCTGCGCCATGGCGAGAAACATCCTGCGGAAATTTTCGGCCTGGCGTTCGCGCTTGCTCGAGAACGAGAGCTTGCCCAGTTTGGTGACGCCCGCGACCAGTTGGACCACCTGTGTGCCAAAACGCTTCTCGAGGGCCGCCTCGCCCACGTCCGTGTCCTCGAGAACATCGTGCAGCAGGCCTGCCGCAATGGTGGGAGCGTCGGCCCCCAGGCGCGCCAGAATGAGCGCCACCTCGTAGGGATGGACGATGTAGGGCTCGCCCGACTTCCGGGCCTGGCCCTCGTGCATCCGGTGCGCAAAGGTATAGGCGTCACGCACGAGCGCGACACCATCCGGAGGAAGCGTGCCCTCGATGAGGCCGATCAGGGCATCGTAGGGTTCACGCGGCGGAGCAGCGGAAGACAAGGTTCATGGGTCATACCCCCGGAACCGCCCGCCGTCACGGTCATGACCACCAGCCCTTCACGGTCGGGGTGACCTGTCGGGGTCAGTAGGTCAGGATCGGATAGATGTCCAGGCCAAGTTCGGCCACGCGCGCCCTGCCGCCCAAGAACGAAAGCTCGACGAGGAACGCCGCCTCGAGGACATCGCCGCCCAACCGACGGACGAGTTCGAGGGTGGCGGACACCGTTCCGCCCGTGGCCAGCAGGTCGTCGACAATCAGGACACGACTGCCCGGGGCCAGTGCATCCTCATGGATCTCGAGCGCGTCCGTGCCGTATTCCAGCGTGTAGGTCTGGCGGACGGTCCGGGCGGGCAACTTACCCGGCTTGCGTACGGGCACGAAGCCGCAGCCCAGCGCGTAAGCGAGGGGCGCCCCGAGGATGAAGCCGCGGGACTCGATGCCGACGACGGCGTCGATCCGGGAATCGGCATGCCGGGCCGCGATGTGGTCGACGGCTGCCCGGAAGATGTCCGGCTCCTGCAGCAGCGGGGTGATGTCCTTGAAGACGATGCCCGGCTTGGGGAAGTCGGGAACGTCGCGGATCCGGTCCTTGAAGCGGGCGGTCAACTCAGCCGTGAGCACGTCGGGAACCTCTGCCCCCCTTCGCGCTAGGAAGGGGAACACGCATCTTAGCCCATACCCGGCCAACTGGTCCAAACCGCATGCTCCAGCGTTGAAGGCCGCGATCCTCAGGGCATAGGGCAGTTGATGGCCGGCATGCAACGGACGGGCCTTTCCCTCGGGAGAAGGGCAGCCCTTGTCGCGTGCGCCGCCATGGCTCTGCTGCCGTCGTGTTCGATGCATCCCGGCCCTGCTCTCCCGGAGCAGCCCCGGGCCGGGATGGCCACGCTTCGCCTCATCTGGCCAGGCACTCCCCGGACGACGCAGGCTGCCCCGCTCGTCGCCCCCGCGTGGCGGCTTCGTATCGTGGCCCCGGGTGGCAAGGAGACTCTCCTGCCCGTGACGGTGGGCGAGGCAGGTGACACGACGGATGTGCAGGGCATCGCCCCCGGCGAGAACGTGCTCGTGGCCCTCGAGCCCCTGTTCGAGGGGGTGCCGCTGCCCGGTGCCACGTGGCGCGCCGTCGTGGCCCTCGAGGAGGGGGCGACGAAGGAAGTCACGTTCACGCCTTCGGGTACGGCCGTCGGCGAGGTTTACGAGACGCTGCTCAGGCGAACGGACGCCGAGGCACTGCTGGCGGCACTGCCCGTAGCATCCGTGTCGGCCTTCGTCAGGACGATCCACGACACGCCCCCGGCCTTGCCCACGTGGGGGCGAATCGATGGCAAGGCTCTGGCCGACGCCATCGTTCTTCGAAACAGGATTCTGCCTGGCGAGGTTTTGCCCTTCCGGACAGGTGAGGCAGCCGTCGACATCCGCATCCGGGGCATCAGTCCCATCCTGCCCGTCACGATGGCCGTGCTCGACCCCGCATCCGTCCCCTACGGGGCAGCCCGAACCATTCCGGCCGGTCCCGATCCCCTCCACCGTATCCGGGGCGTCCGACCCGGCACCTGGCCGGTCCACATCCGTGTCCATGGTCTGCCGATGCGGACGGCCACCGTCTCGGTCGCAGCCGGCGGCACGGGTCGGGTCGACCTCGATTTCTCACCTTGGCAAGCCGGCCCCCCCTTGCCCGTTCCCCTCGGGGGAGGCAGCGTGGCGACCCTGGGCGGGCGCATCTACGTCATAGGTGGCCTCACATCGTCCCGCGAGGCCACGGACTCCGTCTGGATGCTCGATACGCTTGCCACAACCCCGGGTTGGGTGGCCCGGCGACCTGCCTCGCTGCCTCGGGAAGGGGCCGCTGCCGGCGTCGTGGGCGGCCGCATCCTGGTCGCCGGGGGCATCACGCCCAATGGCCAGGGCTACCCGGTGCCGACCCGGCGGGTGGAGGCCTATGACCCAATCGCCGATACTTGGTCCGCCTTGCCGGACATGCCGTTCGATACCACCATCCTCACGCCCCCCAGCGGTCTCGATGGCCAGGGCACCAGCAGCCTGATGGGGGGCGTCCTGCTCGACGCGCTCTGGATTCACGGGGCGCGAGGCCTCGACGTACTGCCCAGCAGCCTGTTGCGGGCCCTGCCGGGTGCCTCGGGTGCCACGTGGTTCACGCCACCCGTCACGGGTGCGGCGTCGCCCCGCACCCAGGCCGCCTCCATTTCGGGTGACGGTCAGTGGTGGCTGGTGGGGGGGCGCATGTTGCCGCCTGCCCCATTTCTGACGGGCTCGGGCCAGGCCTTCGAGGCCGGCGCCCCGCGGGAAGATGCCGAGATGCTCGATGCCCGCGGCACGGTGCCGCGCTGGCGCAGCGTGGGGCAACCTCTGATCGAGGCACGGGCCGAGGCAGCCGGCGTCGTCCAGGCGGGCCGACTGCTGGTCTTCGGAGGCGTAGGCCCCGGCCGCAGGTCCCTGGCATCCGTCGAGCGCCTCGACCCCGGAGGCGCGGGCTGGCGCGCCGTCGGAGCCCTGAAACAGCCCCGGGCGTCGCTCGGCGCGGCCCTTGCGGGTGGCAAGGTCTGGGCGATCGGCGGCCTTGCGGGGCGCCAGACCCTCTATTACGAGGACCCCTGGCCCGACGGCATCGACATCGAGGCATCGACCATCGCCACCGATACCGTCGAGTTCGCCCCGGTCGGGGAGTTGGGCTTGTGAGGCGGCGAATGGCCTTGATCCTGAGCACCGCCGCCCTCGTGCCCCTCGCTTGCCGCCCGCCCAACTCGAGGTCGGACAGCCGGCAGATCGTCCTGACACCGGTACCGACGCAAACGCCTGCTTCGCCTGCGGCGTCCCCTGCCGGGCCCGCCACGGGGGATGCGCCCGTACCCACGCCCAGCGACCCTGGGCGCACGCCACCGCCCACACCCGAACCCGCGCGGCAGGCCAACCTCTGGATCGAAGTCCTCGTCGACGACACCCCGGGGGCCATCCGTATCCAGGCCCTCTCCGCCACGGACCTGAGTGTCGACTGGACCCTCGAGGCACCGGGCACGATGGCCGATGTCCGCACGGGCACCATGCGCCCGGATGCCGCGACAGGCCTCGCGGTCGTTCTCATCGAGGGCATGTACCCCGGGGTCGCCACGGCCTCGGTGACGCTGGTCTCCCGCCAGGGTCCGCTGGGCACGGCGACGGCGACGGCCTCCCTGGCCTCGGGCCGAAACAACGTCCTGCGACTCGGGATGGGCGCGTCCGGCTCCCTCTCGGTCGACCTCAGGCAGGACCTGCCATGGCCCACGCCGGACATCCGGATGACGGTACGCCCATGACACACTTCACGCCGTCGGGGGCGCGTCCGGCAGGGTGGCTGGCCTTCCTGACCGGCTGTGGCCTGATGGCCGCTTGCGCGGGCCCCTTGGATCCGGCCACGACCCAGGCGACCCGCACCATGCCCGACGTCGCCTTCGGTGAGGCCCCGGTTGCGGCAGGTAGCCTGCGGCTCGTCGTGTCGCTGCCGACGTCCATGCAGGCCGCGTCGGACGATCGCACGGCATTGGCCTTGGCCGGTTTCATCGATCGCATCGAAGTCGAGATCCTGGGGGCCAACATCCCTGGGGGGCGGCATACGGCGGTCTTCACCCGCAGGGAGTTCCGTGGCCGGGCCATCGTGCTGGTGTTCGGGCGTCTCCTGCCCGGCCAGGTCAGCGTGAGCCTGACCTTCTTCGACCGTGCCGGACGCAGGCTGGGCAGGGCCGTGAGCGAGAGCCTCGAGGTCGGTCCGACCCTGCCGGTGGAAGCGACGCTCTCGCTTGTGCCGGAAGCGGCCTCGGTCAGCGTGCCTTTTGATCCCGTCACGGCCGAACCCACGACGGCGGTGCAACTGGGCGGGCAGACCCAGCCTTATGAAACGGGCCAATGGACCGAGGCCCCGCCGCTGCTCATGCCGCGCGCGGGCGGTAGCCTGCTCGTGCATGGCGGCACGGTGATGGCGGTGCTGGGTGCTCCCGGCCCTTCCGTCGAACGGCGCGACCCCGCCACCGGCATGTGGCAACTGGTCACGCTGCCCTCTTCGTACAGTGTGCTCGTCCGCGATGCGGCCATCCATTCGGCTGCGGGCAGCATCCACGTCATCGGGGGCGACAGCTTCGGCGTCGATCAACCCTTCGGCTCCTCGCTGGACATGGCCCGCATCCGTCCCGAGGCAGCTTTCCCCGATCGCATCCAAAACGTCTCCCGCGTGGCGGGCGTCGTGGTGCCCCAGTTCGAGGGCGAACTGGCCCGCTCCGGGGCCGCCAGCTTCCTTTGGCGGGACGAACTGGTCCTTGTGGGCGGACGTGGCGAGCACCTCGCCGAGACAGGCCTGCCGAGACATGGCTGGGTCCTGCCCGTGACGGGCAGCGCCTATGCCCCCGCCCGGGGTACGTGGCGGCGGCTGGCCGGCTTGGGCACGCCCCGCGCGGACCTTGCGGGCGCAACGGTCGACGGCATCATGGCCGCCATCGGTGGCCGTTCGCTCGGTGTCGCCACCGGCAAGGACCGTTTCTTGGGCCTGCCCTGGTACGACGCCGCCACGGCACAGTGGACGGCGGTAACGACAGTCGAGACCTACGACCCGGTCGATGAGCGCTGGCAGGCGGCCCCCGCCCTGCCCGAGGCCCGGTGGGACCTGGCCGCGACAGGCCATGCAGGACGCATCTGGGTCAGTGGCGGGCGAAACGCTGCCGGACAACCTACGGCCTCGGTCTGGAGCTGGGCCCCGGGAGAGGCGTCGTGGCGCGTCGAGCCGTCGCTGACGCGGTCGCGTGCCAGCCACGGCATGACCGTGGTGCCAGACGGCCTGCTGCTGGTGGCCGGCGGCGAGGGCACCGAAGCCTTCACCAGCCGGCATGTCGAGGTCCTGCGGCCATGAAGCGGATGCTCCGGCACCTGGTCCTTACGACGGCAGCGTCGATCCTCCCGGCCGGCTGCCAAGCCCTGCCCTCGACGGCAGTAGACGGCCTGCCTTTGCCTGTCATCGGTCTCGGCACGGCTGCGGACGGCCGAGACCCCGTCCTCGAATGGCGGGCCGAGCGTGCCGAACCCGCCGCGGCAAACGTTCTTGACGGGGAACTGCTGGTCGGGGTGGCGCAAGCCGACCTGACGCCTGCGGCGCTCGCCGGCTTGGCCGTCCGCCGTCTGCCGGGCGCCCGTTTCCTGCTGGTGCAGACCGCGGCGGCGGCAGCCGACGATCTCGGCAGCCGGTTGCTTGCGGACCCCGATGTCCGCTGGGTCACCCGCCACCGCATGGCGACGCCGGCCACCGAACCCTTTTACGACGGCGATCCGCTGACGCCCTACAACCCGGCCCTTCGCCTGCTCAAGGTCCAGGAGGCGCTGCTCGAGATCCTCGGGGCCTCGCGGGTCTGGACGAACACCTGCGTGGCCGTCCTTGATTCGGGGGTCGAACGGCTGCATCCGGATCTGGTGAGGCACGTGCTGGGTGGGTTCCAGACCAGCGAGGGCTTCGACCCGACCGTGCCGCCGCCATCGGCGGACTATGACGTCAATCCCGGTTTCCACGGCACGCGGGTCGCCGGCGTCATCTCGGGCGCCGTCGGCAATGACACCGGGGCGGCCGGGATCGCCCCGGGATGCCTCATCCTGCCGGTCATGGTGGCCGACCCCAAATCGGGCCAGATGGCGACGTTCTCGATCCTCGGGGGCATGTGGCTGGCGGCGCACCTGAATCGCCCCGAGGCCCCCTATCCCTGGCTGCAGGGCGTGGGCGACGGCACGCCGGTTCACGTGGTGTCGATGAGCCTGGGCTTCGAAGGCGTCGAAAGCCGCATCGCCGCCTTCGACGAGATGGCGGGCCTGCTTCGGCGGCGCGGCATCGTGGTCGTGGCCAGTGCCGGGAACGCCGGAAGCGCGGTGACGGCGCCCGCCAACAGTCCGGGAGTGATTGCCGTGGGCGCCACCGTACCGCCTCCCGGTGCCGAAGCTCTGGCACCGTACAGCAACTTTGGCGACGGCCTCGACTTCGTGGCCCCCGGCTCGGGCATCTGGACCACCGACGGAGCCAACCGGGCCTCGGGCCTGCCCGACTACGCCAAGGCCTATGCACGCTTCACCGGGACTTCGGCTGCGGCGCCGATGGTCGCGGCCATGGCGGCGCTCGTCCACGGCCGCTATGCGACGGAACTGGCCGCACATCCCGCCCCGGCCGCCTGGATCGAGTCGAGGCTTCGGGAGAGCGTGGTCGACCTAGGTGAACCGGGCTGGGATCCCTACTTCGGCTGGGGGCGTCCCGATGCCCACAAGGCCGTGACAGGTCCCTTCGTGCCCTGAGGCCCGGCTTGCGCCCGTGCGGCCCGCGTGGCTAGCATGACGAGATGCAGCCTGATTCCGGTCACGACCTCGGCCAAAGCCTCGAACGCCTCGCACGGCGCCGTCGCCTGTATACGGTGGTCATGCTCGGGCTGTTGCTGACGGCCTTGCTGGGTACCTCGATCTATCCCTACATGATGGCCGATGGCCCTGCGACCTCTCCTGCCCCGGGCTCTCCCACCCCCGACCCCTTCCGTGAGCTGGAGCAGGTCGTTCGGACCCATCCACGGGATGTCGAGGCCCTGACCGAGCTGGGCAACCGCTACTACGACGCCGAGCGTTACGCCGACGCCGAGGGGGCCTACCGCAAGGTGCTGGCCGTGACACCAGGCAATCCGGCCGTGACGACGGACCTGGGCACGGCGCTGTTCTACCAGAAGAAGACCCTCGAGGCCATCGCGGCGTGGCGGTCGGTCCTCGAGACCCATCCCCGCCAGGCGCAGGCCAGGGTCAACCTGGGTCTCGCCTACCACAGCCTGGGCCAGACGCCCAAGGCCATCCGCGAGTGGGAACTGGCCCGCGAGACGGCGACGGACGATGCCATCCGCAAGACGGCAGAACAATTCCTCGCGCAGGTCAGGCCAGCGGCGGCCACGTCTTCGGCCCAGCCCGGATAAGCCGGCTTCCGGCAACCGCAACCCTCCGGCAACCCCGGTCCGTCATGGTGCGGCCATGGTTCGTGGCCGCGTTGCGCCCGGGGCCGCTTCTGCGAGCGCCTCCCTGACCCTGCTGCTCGTGGTGGTCTCGGGATGCTTCGGCGCAGATCCGCCCGAATCCGTCGTGACGCGCCCCGAAACCATCGAGGAAGTTCCGGCCATCCGATTGCCCCTGTAAGGGAGCGGACATGGGCGACCTGACGTTGGTGCCCGCTCCTGCGGAAAGGCCGGTCCTGCTGGGCGGGGGGGACGTATCCGAAGTGGCTGGCCGGAAGGCGCGTCCGTGGTCTATCAGGCCGGGACGATCTCGGCCGTGGCCTCGACCGCCGACGGCGGCCTGTGGATCGCCGGTTCCGCCGTTCTGGTGCTGGTCCGGGGCGACTTTCCGGATGCGGCTCGTCCCTGGAGGCTGCCGGAAGGCGGGCACTCCGAGATCCGGGCGCTGGTGGCCGGCAAGGGCGACAGCTTGTATGCCACGGTCGACCACGGTCTGATCGTCCTTGATCCGGAGACCGGCAGTGCGCGCTGGCTGGCCGGGGGCCCCACGCCGGGATGGTCGGACGGCCGGGGCGAGGCCACCGCCTTTCACGACCCGGAAGGCCTGATCCGTCAAGGCACGGACCTGATCGTGGCAGACGGCGGGAACCAGGCGCTCCGCATCGTCTCCGAGACAGGTCATGTGACGGCAAGCGTCGGTGGCAAGCCGGGCCTGATCGACGGACCCCTTGCAGGCGCACGGCTGCGGAATCAGAGGGGGCTCCGGCAACCCCCTCGATGGGGCATCATCGTTTGCGACACCGGCAACCACGCCCTGCGCCGGCTCGATACGGCCCGACTCGATACGCTCGCCGGTGACGGCTGGCCCGGCACCCTGCCCGGCATCCTGCCGGACGTGCGTCTCACGGCCCCCTTCCTGATGATCGGAGCCTGGCTGATGGGCGCCGATGGGCGCTAGTGGCACTGGGAGTCGCCATGAGGGTCAAGCCCTTGACCGACCTTGCAGGCACTTTGCTGGCATGCCTGGCCTGCTGCTTCGGTACTGCCGGACCCGAAGCACCGCAAGACGCGGCGCTGCCCGTCGCGCAGCCGACCTGACAGGCACCGCCTCCCGTCGACGCGCACAAGCGCATCACCGGCCTGTCGCGGCCAGCCGGCCTCCTCGTCTGTCCCGAAGGCCCCTACGTCACCGATGAAGGGACCGGCCGGATCTGGCTGCTGCCTCCGTATGCCGCCAGCCCGCAAGGGGTCGCCGGACCCGACGGGGGGCTCGATGGGCCAGGTGTCATGGCTGGGGACGAGGCAGGCAACCTCTTCGTCCCGGAGCGCTCGGGCAGGCGGGTCGTCTGCCGGGATCCGGAAGGTCGCTGGCTGACGGTCATGGGCAGCGGGGAAGCAACGCCGGGGACGGAAGCCGTCCGCAGCACCGACCTGTCGCTCGCCGATCCGGCGGGCCTCGTGGTGGACGCACAAGGCGACCTCGTGGTCCTGGATGCGGATTGGCGCCTGCTGCTGATACGCGGGGCCGATGGCCTGACATCGGCGGTACAGGCACCGGGTATCGGCCCCTCGGCCCTCGCATCCGCGCCCGATGGCACGCTGCTGGTGCTCGATCCTGCCGAGGGTCGCCATTACGGTGGGAGACCCGGGAGTTGGCATCTTGTCTCGGATGCCCTGACCCGGGCATACGGCCTCTTTGTCGATGCCCGGCCCCCCTGGTCGGTCCTCGAGACACCCGCCCGGATCGTGCAAGGACCCGGTCACGCGGGCATCGACATCCGTGGCGGCACCCGACCGACTGCGGCGACCGCCCTGGCCGGCGGGGGCTGGGCCATGGCAGACGGCGGCCTCGGTGCCGTCCTGATCCTGGCGCCCTGAAGGGCAGCCATGCGGGCCTTGCGGCGCCGGTAGGCATCGGGCGGACTGCCGTCAGCCGCGGCCCCGCGGAGCAGGGAGAGACGCCGATGAAACATGGCGCACGCCTCGAGCAGTTACGGCAAGGCCTGGAGCGCCGTGCCCGCGACCATCTCCTCGTCAGCCCCGACCGCTTCCGGGTGCTGCTCGATGGCCGGGCGACCCGGGCATGGCGCGATCGCTTGGGCGGCCCTTTCGCAGTTGCGGTGCTCGGGCCCGAGGGCCGGGGCGACGCGGTGACGGCCCTGCTGGGGCGAGCCCGAGGCACGCTGGCCTTCGAACCCGATGGGCTCGACTGGTGGCAAGCCGTGGCACTGTCCCGTGCGCTGCCCGGAGGCTGGGGTCTGGATGCAGCAGGGGGAGAAGTCGAATGCCTGCGCCGCCGCAAGGATGCGGGAGAGATTCGGCTGTTCTCGGAGCTTGCCCGGGATGCGTGTCGTGTGCGTGAGGCGGCGACCGGGCTGTTGCGGGACGGGCAACCCGAGGGTGTGGTTACGGCAGCCATCCTCGAGGGCATCGCGGCGAGCGGGATTCTCCCGGCCTTTTCACCCATCGTGGCACGCGGCCTCGACACGCTCGACCTGCACCCGACAGGTAGACGACCGCTGCGGCACCCTCCCGGGATTGCCCTCGTCGACCCGGGGCTCGCCCGAGGGAGCATGCACAGCGACGTCGCATGCAGCGTCCGGTTGCCGGGACAAGGTCGAGGCACCATGCCCTTCCTGCTCGAGGTGGCCGAGGTCGCCTTCCGGGCTGCCCTCGAGGCCCTCGTGCCGGGCGCGCGCGCGGCCGCGGTCGCTTCGGCGGCCGGCCAGGTGCTGAGAAGCCACGGACTCGAGGTCCGCCACGACACGGGCCACGGCATCGGCCTCGAGGTGCACGAGGCCCCGTGGATTGCCGAGGACAGCCCCGACACGATCGAAGCCGGGATGTTGGTCTGTCTCGAACCGGGTGCCTACCATCCGGCCAGGGGCGGTACCCGGCGCGAGGAGAGGGTGCTCGTCACGGACCGAGGCGGCGTCGTCCCGGGCTCAGTGGCGGCAGATGCCTGCCCGTTGGTATGATAGGCTCGCGTCCCTGCACCGAGGTTCAGCCCTTGATCTCCACCAATGACCTGCGTACCGGCACCACCATCGAAATCGAGGGTGACGTCTTCGTGGTCCAGGACTTCCAGCACGTGAAGCCCGGCAAGGGTGCGGCCTTTGTCAGGACCCGCCTCAAGAACGCGAAGACCGGCAACGTGGTCGAGCGCACCTTCCGCGCCGGCGAAAAGGTTGCGCGCGCTGTCCTCGAGAAGAAGCAGATGCAGTACATGTATTCGTCGGACGACGAATACTACTTCATGGACCTCGAGACCTTCGACCAGACGCCCATCCTGGCCCACAAGCTGGGCGACAAGATCAAGTGGCTCAAGGAAGAGATGGTCATCGAGATCCTGACGTGGCAGGGCATGATCCTCGGCATCGACCTGCCGAACTTCGTCGAGTTGCGCATCGTCGAGACACCCCCCGGCGTCAAGGGCGACACGGCTTCCGGCGGAGGCAAGCCGGCGACGCTCGAGACCGGTGCCGTCGTGCAGGTGCCCTTCTTCGTCAATCCCGACGAGGTCATCCGCGTCGACACGCGCACGGGCACCTATCTGGATCGGGTCTGAAGCCTTGGACCTGGGTCTCCCCGAAATCCGCGAACTGGTTCGCATCCTACAGGAGGGCGGCCTGACCGAGCTTGCTGTCGAGGCAGGCAGCGTCAAGGTCCAGCTCAAGCGGAACGCTGTCGGGCAGTCAATCGAGGTATCCCCGTCGCCGATTGGCGCCTCGGCGCCCGCGGCGGTGCCGGTCTCCGCGTCCGTCACCGTACCGGCAGCCCCCCCGCCGGACGTGCAAGTCATCCGCTCGCCCATGGTCGGAACCTTCTACCGTTCCCCCTCGCCCGAGGCACCCCCCTTCGTCGACGAAGGCTCGGTCGTGACGCCTGGCCAATGCCTCTGCATCATCGAAGCCATGAAGCTCTTGAACGAGATCGAGGCCGAGCAGGGCGGACGCATTGCCAAGGTGCTCGTGGCGAACGGTGATCTGGTCGAATACGGCCAACCGCTTTTCGAACTCGCCCGCTGAACCCGTGTTCCGCAAGGTCCTGATCAGCAACCGGGGAGAGATCGCTCTTCGGGTCATGCGCGCATGCTCGGAGCTGGGCATCGACACCGTGCTCGTGCACTCCGAGGCCGACCGTGACAGCCTGCCCGTGCGGCTGGCCGACGAAGCCCTCTGCATCGGCCCCGCCGCAGCACATCTCAGCTACCGCAACATCCCTGCCATCGTTTCGGCCGCCCTGCTGACGGGCGCCGAAGCTGTCCATCCCGGCTACGGCTTCCTCGCCGAGAACGCCCGATTCGCGGCAATCTGCGGCGACCACGGCCTGACCTTCATCGGTCCCTCGCCCGAGTCCATCGCCACCATGGGAGACAAGATCCGGGCCATCGAGACGGCGCGTGCGCTGGGCGTGCCCACGGTACCCGGATCGGGCGGTCCCGTTCGCGATCCTGCCGAAGCCAGGGCCATCGCGGACAAGCTGGGCTATCCCGTCATCATCAAGGCCTCGGCAGGCGGCGGCGGGCGCGGCATGCGCGTCGTGCAGGGCCCTCGACGCCTCGAGGAAGAGTGCGAGCTGGCGTCCCGCGAAGCCGAAGCAGCCTTCGGGGACGGCGCCGTCTACCTCGAGAAGTACGTCCTCCATCCCCGCCATGTCGAGGTCCAGATCCTGGCGGATCGCCACGGCAACGCCATTCACCTCGGGGAGCGCGATTGCTCCGTCCAACGCAGGCATCAGAAGCTGCTCGAGGAGGCGCCCTCCCCGGCGGTCGACGCCAATCTGCGGCAACGCCTAGGCGAGGCGGCGCTCAGCCTGGTTCGCGGCCTGGGCTACGTGGGCGTGGGTACGGTCGAGTTCCTGCTCGATGCCGACGGACAGTTCTACTTCATGGAGATGAACACCCGCATCCAAGTGGAGCATCCGGTCACGGAAATGATCACGGGCATCGACCTGGTCGCCTGGCAGATTCGGGTCGCGGCAGGCGAGCGCCTGCCGTGGCGCCAGGAGGACATTCCCTTCCGTGGCCATGCCATCGAATGTCGTATCAATGCCGAGGACCCGCAGCGCGACTTCCGACCCTCCCCGGGTGCCCTGGTGGCGTGGTTGCCGCCGGGCGGTCCCGGGGTGCGCGTGGACTCGCACGTCTTCCCGGGCTATGTGGTGCCCCCGCACTACGATTCGCTGCTGGCCAAGCTGATCGTCTGGGGCGAGGACCGCGACACGGCCATCGCGCGGATGCAGCGTGCCCTCGCCGAGTTCGCCATCACGGGCGTGCGGACGACCCTGCCGCTGCACGAGCGCATCCTCGACAACGCCTTCTTCCGACGTGGCGACGTCTCGACCAATTTCCTGCAACGGCGCATCCTTGGAGCGTGAATCCCGTGACCGAAACCTTGAACATCCGACGCCTCGCGCGAGAGCTGGCCCTGCTTTCGATGGCCCAACTGGGCCCGTTGCCGGCCGAAGTCAAGCCCGAGCTCGAGGAGCTCGTGACCCGTGCGGCCCACCTGTTGTCGGCTGAGGCGCGCGACCGCGTCGAGGAGGCGGCCGGTCTGGTCGACAAGGTCCGCCTCGAGCTGACGACGCTCGCCGAGGACGATCTGGCGCCCCGCCTGCTGGCCGAGCTGGTGCGCCACGCCCGCAAGGACCCGTTGCCCGAGGCCGCAGCCCTCGAGGAGGTCGCGCGTGCGTTCTGGATGGGTGCCCGAGACCTCGATGTCCTCGACCTGCTCAAGGGTGGTGTCGCCTCGGCCCACGCCGCCCGGGTGCTCGAGGCAGCCGACGCGATTGACCGCGCAGCCGACCTCGTCGGCGAGGCGCTGGACTGGCCCGAGAAGGCGTCGATCGCCGGCGGCCCCAAGGTGCGCAGCTTTGCCCTCGGCATGATCCGGCAGTACCTCGATCATGCGGCAAGCATCGACTCCGCCATCGACGAAGCCCTCGAGCACTGGTCCATCGAGCGCCTTGCAGCGGTCGACCGGGACATCCTCCGCCTTGCCGTGGCCGAGATTCGCCATGCCGAGGACATCCCCCTCGAAGTCGCCATCAACGAAGCCGTCGAGTTGGCCAAGCGCTATGGCACCGAGGAGTCGGGACGCTTCGTCAATGGCGTGCTGGCCCGCTTCGCGCAGGATCGCAGCGGGAGCCGGCGCTCCTGATGCGTTGGTGGGACAAGCTGCGGGGCGTCGCGACCGAGACGCCTCCCGCACCTGCGCAGCAGGACGCACCTGGGTCGGAATCTGCCCCGATTCCTGAGGCCCTGCCTGTCGCAGAGGTCGCGCCCGTGCCCGAAAGCGGGCCCGCCGAGGTGTCCGAGCCCTTGGTCGCCCTGACCCCGGACATCACGGTGCCCCAGGATGGCTCGGTAACGCAGGATGTCGCGCCTGTACCCGAGACGCCTCGAGTCCCTGAGCCCACGCCACCCGAGAACTTCTGGGGCAAGGCATGGGCCTTCCTCAACACCCCCATTCCCGGCACCCCCTCCTTCCGGATGGAGGGCGAGGCCGTCGAGCGCCTGCGGGAGCGCCTGACACGTACCCGGGGCCAACTGGTCGATCGCGTGCGGAATCTGTTCCGCGGGCGTGCCCACGTGGATGGCGATACGTGGGACGCACTCGAGGAGATCCTCCTTGAGGCCGATCTTGGCCCCAATCTGACGGAGCAGGCGATGGATCACCTGCGCGCGGGCCTCAAGGCAGGTACCGTGACGCCCGACGGCCTGACGCGCGAGCTGGCCACCTTTCTTGCCGGCAGGCTCGGGCCGGCGCGCCCTTGGGAACCCGATCCCGATTGCCTGAGCGTGGTGACGCTGGTGGGCGTCAACGGTGCGGGCAAGACCACGACCTTGGGCAAGCTGGCCCGACGGCTGGTCCTCGAGAACCGCAAGGTCGTGGTCGCCGCGGCGGACACGTTCCGGGCGGCTGCGGTCGAGCAGTTGGCCGTCTGGGCCGCGCGGTCCGACGTGCCTGTCATCCGCCACGCCGAGGGCGGCGATGCGGCCGCCGTGGTCTTCGATGCCGTGCGCGCCGCCAAGGCGCGTGACGCGGGCGTGCTGCTGGTGGACACGGCCGGTCGCCTGCAGAACAAGGCCAACCTGATGGCCGAACTGGCCAAGATCGGGCGCGTCCTCGACCGCGAGGCCCCCGATGCCGTTCGCGAGACGTGGCTCGTGCTCGACGCGACGACGGGCCAGAACGGACTCCGACAGGCCGAAGTCTTCGGTCAGGCCGTTCCGCTGACAGGCGTCGTCCTGACGAAACTCGACGGCACCGCCAAGGGCGGGGTGGTCTTCTCCATCCAGAGCCAGCTGGGCATCCCCGTGCGCCTCGCCGGACTCGGCGAGGGCGTCACGGACCTTCGGGACTTTGATCCGGGCGTGTTCGTCTCGGCCCTTTTCGAGGACGAGCAACCCCCGGAGGCCTGATTCGGTGCGTATGGGCAGGCTGGCCGCAGGCCTCCTCGCGGCACTCGCGGCACAGGTCCCGGCCGGTCCGGCCTTGGCAGGCGACCTGATTGAAAGCATTCGCGCCCGCGAAGTCTACGACGCCCGGCGCCCCCTGCGGCCCGTACCTTGTGAGGCAGGTGCGGAAGGCACGGCCAAAGTCTGGCTGCGGACAGATGCCGCCGAGATTTACCCGCGGGCCCTTGCCCTGATCGACGGCGCCCGCGAGGAAGTCCTGCTCGACATGTACCTGCTGGGGGGACGCATCGGCCAACGGGTGGCTGCGGCCTTGTCCCGTGCACGGAAGCGGGGCTGCAGGGTCCATGTGACGACGTGTGCGGCGGAGCAGGCCATCGGGACGACGACGGAGTTGCTGACGGCGCAGTGGACCACCATGCGCCAGCTCGACCTCGAGCCCGAGGTCTATCCCCTGTCACGGCTGCCGCGCGCGGAGCGAAATCCCCTGACGGTGATCGACCACGCCAAGGTGCTTGTCTGCGATCGCCGCCGCGGCATGATGGGCGGCGCCAACCTCTTCGAGGTCGCCGACACCGACCATGACCTGATGCTCGAATTCGACGGCAGCATCGGCGAGGCGCTCGCTCGTGAGGTCGCGAGGCCGTTCGGCTGGCCTCTGCCGCCCTTGCAGTTGGCTCCACTCCAGCCTCCCGCAGGTGGTCAGGCGGCCGACCTGGCCCTGGTGCGCAACGACGAAGAGTTGGCATGTGGCAAGGACCACCTGATACACCTGCTGCGTGGCGCCCGCAAGAGCATCGAGGCCGGCGTCTTCGAGTTCAGCGACCTCGAGGTCACGGAGGCGCTGATCGCGGCGCATCGCCGGGGGGTGAACGTCAAGGTCCTGCTCGACCGACATCGGTTCGACGGCAAGTGGTCCGGAGGGCCCATCGCCACCATTCCGCGCTGGGGCGTGCCCAACCTCGTCGTGGCCGAGCGCCTGCACGAGGCCGGGGTACCGGTCCGCTGGTACGAGGCACGGAGGGACCAGGAAGAGTTCCACGCCAAGTACGCCATCATCGATGGCGAGACAGGTTTCTTCGGGTCGTTGAACTGGACGCCCAGCGCCTTTCACACCTTCCGTGAACTCAACGTCCATTGGCAGGGACCCAGCGTGGCACTGCTCGCGGCCAGCTTTCTCGGAGACTGGACGCGACACGCGCAAGCCGTAAAACCCCTCGACAGCTGGCAACGCTGGGGCGCCCGGGCCATCGAGTGGCTCGACCGCCAGGGCATCTGCTACTGGTAAGGCCTCAGCCGCCCCGGACGGACTGGCTCAGCTTGACGAAGCGCTCGTCCATCTCGCGCAGGCGCTGCGCCAGCAGGCGCGCGATGCGGGCGACCAGCATCGGGTTGGTCTCGACCAGAGACGCCACGTCGTGGATGACGAGGAACTCGGAGGGTTGGTTGGCAAAAACCGTGGCGGTCCGGGGCGACTCGAGCAGGAAAGAGACCTCTCCGAAGACCGACCCTGCCTCGTTCACGGAGGCGATCACTTGGCCGTGCATCTGGATGTCCACGCCACCGGACAGCAACATGTAGAGCTCGTGGCTCTGCTCGCCCTCGAGGAACAGCGCCTGTCCAGCCTGGTAGGTGCGGCGCGTGGATGCTTCGGACATGGGTCGGGTCTCCCGGTCTGCGGAACAAGCCCAGCATACCCTAGCTGCCGACGTTGGCACGGACGTGAGTCACGTCCGGCAGCCGCTTCACGAACCTTGCCCGCCCGGTTGGCGCGTGTGATCATGACGGTCATGAAACTGGGTGAATGGACGCTCGACTGGCTGCATGACACGGCCTTCGGGCTCGACGGCGGGGCGATGTTCGGCGTGGTTCCCCGCATGGTGTGGCAGCGCAAGTACCCGGTCGATCGCGACCACTTCATCCCCTTGGCACTGCGTCCCCTGCTGATCCGGGGCCACGGACGCACCCTACTCGTCGACTCCGGCTACGGCAGCAAGCTGGATGCCCGCCAGCAGGGCCAGTTCAGGCTGATCCGCCCTTGCGACCCGGTCCGGACGCTGGCTGCGGCAGGCCTCGCCCCGGACGCGATCACGGACGTGATCGTCACGCACATGCATCCGGACCACGCCGGGGGCCTCGTCACGCGGACCGAAGACGGTACCTTGGTGCCGACCTTTCCCCGCGCCCGGATTCACCTGCAGGCCCGCGAGATCGAGGCCCTGCACACGCCTCACCCGCGGACCCGTCACGCCTACCCGGACGAGAACTGGCGCCCGCTCGAAGAGGCCGGGTTGCTCGAGGCGGCGGACGGCCACAAGGTCCTCGCCCCCGGCCTCGAACTGCACCATACGGGCGGTCACTCCCTGGGCCACCAGGCACTGACGCTCTCCGGCGGCGGCCAAACGGTGCTGCATCTTGGCGACCTGATGGCCACACACGCCCATCTGAATCCATTGTGGGTGATGGCCTTCGACGACTTCCCGATGGACAGCATCCTCGCCAAGCAGGACTGGGTGGCCAAGGCCCGCGAGGGCGAATGGTGGATCGCGTTCTACCACGACATGTTCCACCTGGCAGGTCGCCTCGGGACGGACGGCCAGTGGGCCGAATTCCTGCGGGCAGAACGGACCGAAGATGTCGATCAGGCGCTGGCCAAGGTGGCCATGGACCTGCCCGCGGGGCTGGACTGGTGACGGCCGCGCTCACGGGACCTGCAGCCGCCGCCGGGGTGCTGGGTGGCAGGCCCGGCAAGATTATCGCCGTCGGCCTGAACTTCAGGTCCCACCTGCACGGCCGCCCCTTGCCCGAGAAGCCTGAGCTGTTCCTGAAACCCTCGTCGAGCCTCGCGGGCCCAGGTGCCGTCGTCACGTTGCCCGAAGGCGCAAGCCGCCCCCAGGCCGAGGGGGAACTCGGGGTGCTCGTGGGTGCCCTGCTGCGTGACGCCTCGGTCGATGAGGCGCTGGGAGCCGTCGCCGGCTACACCTGTGCCTTCGACATCACGGATCGGGCGTGGCAGCAGGGTGATCGCCAGTGGTGGCGGGCCAAGGGTTGTGATACGTGGTGCCCGGTAGGCCCTGTCCTCGTGCCGCCCGCGTCCTTCGATCCGGCGACGGCCCGCCTGACGACGCGCTGCAACGGCGAGATCGTGCAGGATGCCCCGCTCACGGACATGGTGTTCGGTGTTGCCGACGTTCTGGCCTTCGCATCCCGACACATGACGCTCGAACCTGGCGATCTGCTGCTGATGGGTACCCCCGGCGAGACACCGGACCTGCGTGCGGGCATGGATCTGGCCGTGACCATCACGGGCATCGGGACCCTAGAAGCCACCGTCGCCCTAAAGTGACTTGACAACACCAGACTAAATGCAGAGACTGGTACCGTGAGCACCAAGGCGCGCGATCCGTACTCCGTCCTCGGAGTCAGGAAGGACGCGTCCGAGCAGGACATCCGCTCGGCCTGGGTCAAGCTGGCCAAGAAGTGGCATCCGGATCGCCACCAGGAGTCGGAGAAGGCCCGCCAGGAAGCCGAGCGCCGCATCAAGGAGATCAACGAGGCCTACGAGACCCTGTCCGATCCCGAGCGCCGCGCTCGGTTCGACAGGTTCGGGGCGGACGGCCCGTTCGGTTCGGCTGGCCAAGGTCCGTTCAGGCCGGGCCAGGGGCCCTTCGGGGGTGGCGGCTTTGGTAGCGCGGGCTTCGGGGGCGAAGGCTTCGGCCGGATCCTGGAGGGGATGTTCGAGGACCTGTTCCGTGCCGAGGCCCCCCGGGGACGATCGGGGAGTGCTGCCCCGCGCCAACCGGAAGAGGTTCGCATCGACGTGCGCCTGCGCGAGGCCCACGAGGGCACGCGCAAGAAGCTCAGGCTGAGGACGCAGGAACCCTGCGGCGTCTGCCAGGGACGACGGCCTACCGGGCCCGCACCGTGCCCCTCCTGCCAAGGCATCGGCATCAAGGTCCAAGAGCGCACGGTGGAGGTCAACCTGCCTGCGGGCGTCCGCGACGGCGCCCGCCTGCGCGTGCCCGCCCCCGACGGGGACATGGTGCTGCGGGTGGCGCTGCTGCCGCACCCGCTCTACACGATTTCGGGCGATGACCTCGAGGTGGACCTGCCCGTGGCCCCTCACGAGGCCGTGCTGGGCGCCGAGGTCTCGGTGCCGACGCTCGAAGGCCAGGTGAGGCTCAAGGTCCCGGAGGGTAGCCAGGGTGGTCGCATCCTGCGGATGAAAGGCAAGGGCCTGTCCCGCCGGGGTGGCGGACGCGGCGACATGCTGGTGCGCCTGGTCATCCGGGTGCCCGAGGCACCGGATCCCGAGACCCGTCGCCTGTACGAAGCCTTGGGACGACAGGCCGTGGACGGTTCGGGGCGGACAGCGTGGCTCGAGCGGGCCAAGGAGCAGCTGGATGGCTGACCTTGGGCCCGGACGGGGTATAGCTTGGAATGGATCCCCCCCTCGAGTCCCGCAAGGGGGTGGAGGAGCCCAGATGCACCTGATTGAACGACTGAAGCGCCTGCAGGACGACAACCAGCTTGTCGAGCTGTTCTTCGCCCCTGCCAATACCTGCTACCTCGCCCGTATCGTGCGGGTCGGGCAGGACTTCCTCGAGTTCGATGCCTACGACGACGAGGACACCGTCGTCGCCCACAACATCGTGCCCCTGCAGTTGCTGATGGGGGTGACGACCCATTCGCTCGAGCGCAGCCGCAACCGCCTCGAGGCGCTGTACCACCTGGACACGCCTGCGGACCCGGGCCCGGAAGGCCCCGGCAGCCCCCAGTCGGGCAATCCGGCCTGACACCGTGGCGCCATCGGCCGGCCTGCTGCTGGCGGCGGCACTGACGTCCGCCCCCAAGCCCACGCCCGTGCCCGGACCGGGCCTGCTTCCGGGCGCGCCTTTGCAGGCCTTCGTGGCTCGGACACCAGGCCTCAAGCGGACAGGCGGCCTCGCCAGCCCGGACATGAAACCGGGCTTCGCGCTGGAGACGTGGCAAGCCGGCCAGCCGCGGGAGTGGCGCGTCGGCAAGGACATCCTGGTGGGGGACCCGACGCTTCGGCCCGAGGGTCTCGTCTACGCCCCGCGCACCACGCTGGTGGTCCAGCGAGGCCCCCGTGGCGAGACCGTCGTCGTGGCAACCCGGACAGGCAAGGTCGTCACTTGGCAGAAGGAAATCCAGAACACGCTCGACGTCGAGCGCGCCTGGATCCAACCCCCGAGTGGCCCAAAGATGAGCCTTATCGCACGGTTTCTGGCCATGCTGCCGGGACGGAAAGCCGCCGACCCGGGTCTGCACGTCGTCCTCGACAACGGCAAGCAGCGGGTCTGGATGGGCGAGGCCTCTCCTTCCGGCCTCGTGACGGTTGTGCTCGAACCGGTCCTGCATCCCGAACCGGAGGAAGCCGAGGAAAAGGTCCTCGTCGACGAGAACGGCGAGGAGATTCCGGCGCCCACGCCGACTCCCGGCGCACCTCGCCCTCGCAAGGGGCTTCTCGAGGTGCTGCGCTTTCCCCGCAGCCACGCGCGCATCGTCCTTGAGGAGTTGGCGACGTGGGTCAAGCTATCGAGGGCGCATCCGTGAAACCGGGCCTCCGGGCCTGCCTGCCGCTCCTGTTGCTGGGTGTGGCCTGCGGCCCGGCACTGACGACGCAAGGTGAACGGCTTCAGCCTGGGCCGCTGCCGTTGCCTGCGACGGAAGCACCTTTCGTCTGGACCGTGACGTGGCTGCAACGGGACAAGACGCCTGCAAGCCGGCTCGTGGCACATGACCGGGCGCTGTACCTCGCGGCCTCGAGTCCGCGCGGCGAGGCCCAGATGCCGGACTTGGCCATCCTCGCGCCCGCGGGCATCACGCCCCCCATCCAGGAACCACCGGTCTGGGAGCAGAGCCGGGGCCTGTGGACGATTCGCCTGCGCTTCCTCGAACCGTCGTCCGGCTACCGCGTGGTAGATCGCCTCGTGCCCGAGGCCGCGGGTGTCGCCGTGCCGGTCGTGGCGCCGGCCGAGGCCGCGCTCGAGGGCGTCACGCTGGCCATGGGGGCCATGCCGGCGGTGACCGGACCCGGGGTACCGGTCACGCTTACTTTCAGGCTGACGTCCACCAGCACGTCAACCCGGAATTACCACATCCGGGTCATCAATCCCTGCGGCTGGGGCCCCGAAGCAACCCGGTCCGTCGCCAGCCTGCCCGCAATGATCTCGATGGTCATTCCGCAAGAGGAGGTCATCGATGTCACGGGCAACTACACTATCCGCATCGCGGACGTGACGGGCGGCAAGACCTACACCCAGGCCAACAAGGCCACATTTACCTACCTCACCCGTTGACGGCCTGCTGTCCCGCGCGTCCCGGGAGTCGTATCATGCGAAACCTTGATGCCCCAAGCACCGTCTCCCGATTGGGGGGATGCCAGCCCCGGAACCGGAGGAGACCATCGTGGCCAAGACCTTGATCGCCAACCTGCTGACCGTCGGCCTCGCCGCGACCGGCGGCGCCGCCGGAACCTACGCGATGCTGGCCCACCAGGGCGCAGTGCCGCCTGCGCTCGCCGCGACCGCAGACGCCCCCGGGACCGACAGCCAGGTCATGGCGAGGGTCACGTCCAGGCTTGCGGGTGACGAGCCTATCGCCGACCTCGTCGAGCGGGTGGGTGCCGCCGTCGTCAACATCGACACCGAGACCCGGCAGCGTAATCCCTTCTATGGTCAGGAGCAGGACCCGTTCTTCGGGTTCTTCGGGCCCTTTGGCGGTATGGGCGGTCCGGGCGGCGGCAATCCGCACCAGGGCCAGGGGCCATTCCTCGTCCGGAAGGGCGTGGGCTCGGGCTTCGTCCTCGAAGCCGACGGCTACATCGTGACCAACCACCACGTCATCGCGGGCGCGAGCAAGCTGCGCGTCACGATGACGGACGGCCGCAAGCTGGAAGGCAAGGTTGTCGGGCAGGATCCCAACACGGACTTGGCCTTGGTCAAGGTCGAGGCCAAGGGCCTGCCGACGCTGCCCTTGACGGATCCCGCGACGCTTCGCGTGGGCGAACGCGTGATCGCCATCGGCAGCCCGCTGGGCCTGCAGCACACGGTCACGGCAGGCATCCTGTCGGCCGTCAACCGGGACGTGCAGGTCAACCCCCGGGTGGGCTTCCTGCAGACCGATGCCCCCATCAACCCGGGCAACTCGGGCGGCCCCCTGCTGAACCTGAAGGGCGAGGTCATCGGCGTCAACACGGCGGTGGCACGGGACGGCCAAGGCATCGGTTTCGCCATCCCCGTGACGACGCTCAAGCAGGTCCTGCCCCAGCTCAAGGCCAAGGGCCGGGTCGAGCGGGCCTGGCTGGGCGTGGGCGTTCGCGACCTGCCCGAGGAGCGAGACAAGATGTTCTTTCCCGTCGAGAAGGGCGCCGTCGTCACCCAGGTCACCGAGGGCAGCCCGGCAGCCAAGGCGGGACTCGCACCCGGGGATGTGATCCTCGAGGTGCAAGGCAAGGCCATCGGCTCCGCAGCCGAGCTCATCTGGTCCATCAGCAACCGCAGCAAGGGCGACAAGGTCACGCTGCTGGTCATGCGCGAAGGACAGCGCAAGCGCCTTGAGGTCGTTTTGGATCGGATGCCTGAACAGGTCTCACGCGCCATGAACCAGGCGCAAGAGCAGGAGCAGCAGCAAGGCGAGTAGTCATCCAGGCCTCGCATGGCCGTGTCCCGAGAGGGGCGCGGCCTTTTTCTGCGTAAGCCGGACGCAACGCCAAGGATGGCGTCATGTAAATCTACTTGACACATACACACTCAATCAAATACCATCAAAGAACATCCATTAACCTGAAGGAGGTTTCAGATGCGCCGACTCGTCATGACCCCCGCCCTGCCCGTCAGCCGCCAGCTTCGTCGCCTGCAGCACGAGATGCTCGAGAGCGTCTTCGATGCCCTCGGCACCGGCTCGCCCCAGCGCGCCTGGGTTCCTGCCGCCAACCTGATCCAGCGGCAGGATGCCTATGTACTGCACCTCGCCTTGCCCGGCGTGCCTCGCGACGAGGTCCAACTCTCCGTCGAGGGCGACGCGCTCGTCATCCGCGGCCAGCGTCCCGTCACGGAATCCGGCGAGCAGGATCGCTGGTGGATGGCCGAAGTCCCGTCGGGCAGCTTCGAGCGGCGCTTCCAACTGCCCGAGGGGATGGCCGGGGAAGGCATCTCGGCTCGGTTCGAGGACGGCATGCTGCGCGTCCGCCTGCCGTTTGCCAGCGCCCCTGCGGCACGCGTCATTCCCATCGAGGGTGGCACGGCCGAGCAGACGACGGTTGCGGAAGTCGTCGAGGTCTGAGCCAGGCTGTCAGGCCAGGTCGGGTGGCGGGGCATCGCCCTGCCACCCTTCCGCCCGGGGGGCCGCCAGCGCATCTCTGAGTGCGGAAGGAACGGAGATGGGTCGACCCTCGGACCCGACCATCACCATCAAGGTCTCGCCCGTGGCCACCTGGACGTCGTCACGCCAAAGGCAGTAGACGACCACGACCGAAGAGCGCCCCGTCTCCCGGACCGTGGTCTCGAGCACCAGTTCCTCGTCGTAATGAACGGGCCGACGATAGCGGACGTGCAGGTCGGCCACGACCATGAACGTGCCGGCCTCCTCCATCGCGCCATAGTCGAGGCCCAGGTCCCGCAGGAGATCCGCACGCCCCATCTCGAACCAGACGGGATAGACCGCGTGATGCGCGATGCGCTGGCCGTCGGTTTCCGCGTAGCGGACCCGAAAGCGTGTCCGGGCGGCCCTCATGCGTCGGACTTGTCGCCAGGGGGGCGTGGGGTGCCGTCGGCCTTCCAGATGGCCCGCGGCCCCTCGTGGTCCCACGGACAGTTGCGGCAGCCGTTTCGGCAGCAGTAGCCCCGGCGCCGCAGGTAGTCCTCCGTGAAGACCATCAGACCGCGCTCGAGGATATAGTCCACGCCCTCGACCAGGCGTTCCGAGGGGCTCAAGGATGCAACCGCGTCAGCATCCGCGGGAAGGGAGCCGTCTCGCGCACGTGCTCGAGGCCGCAGATCCACGCAACCGTGCGCTCGAGGCCGATCCCGAAGCCGGAGTGGGGCACGCTGCCATAGCGACGCAGGTCCAGGTACCACTCCATGCCCTCCTCCGGCACGCCGGCCTCGGCCATCCGGGCGCGCAGCGTCTCGAGATCGTCCTCGCGCTGGCTGCCGCCGATGATCTCGCCGTAGCCTTCGGGGGCCAGCAGGTCGGCGCAGCGCACCACGTCCGGACGGGCCGGGTCCACCTTCATGTAGAAAGCCTTGCACTGGCGCGGATAATGCGTGACGAAAACGGGACGGTCGAATCGCTCGGCCAGCAGGGTCTCGTCGGGCGCACCGAAGTCATCGCCCCACTGGATGGCATGACCCGCCTCCTGCAGGATCCGGACGGCCTCGTCGTAGGTCAGGCGCGGGAACGGAGCCTGCACGGCCTCGAGGCGGGTCACGTCCCGCTCGAGGATGGCCAGCTCCTCGCGGCAGTTGGCAAGCACCTCTTGGACCACGCCCGCGACGAACTGCTCCTGCAAGCGCAGGTTGTCGTCATGGTCGGCAAAGGCCGCTTCGGGCTCGAGCATCCAGAACTCCGTCAGGTGGCGGCGGGTCTTGGACTTTTCGGCGCGGAAGGTGGGCCCGAAGGTATAGACCTTGCCGAAGGCCATCGCGGCGGCCTCGGCGTACAACTGCCCGGACTGCGTGAGGTAAGCCTTCTCGTCGAAGTAGTCCGTCTCGAAGAGCGTGCTGGTACCCTCGCACGCGGCAGGCGTCAGGATGGGCGCATCCACCAGCAGGAACCCGTTGCGGTCCATCCAGCCGCGCATGGCCCGGATGATGGCCGCACGGACCTTCAGGATGGCGTGCTGCCGCTTGCTGCGCAGCCAGAGGTGCCGATACCCCATCAGGAAGTCGACGCCGTGCTCCTTGGGGCTGATGGGGAAGTCCTGGGTGAGCTGGAAGACGCACAGGCCGTCCACCGCCAGCTCGAAGCCGCCCGGCGCACGGGGTTCGGCCTTGACGACACCCGACAGGGCCAGGCTGGACTCCTGGGTCAGGGCCTCGGCCTTTTGCCAGAGCTCTTCCGCGACATCCGGCCGGAAGACCACGCCCTGCACCAGACCCGTGCCGTCCCGGACCACCAGGAAGGCGATCTTGCCCTTGGAGCGGTGATGGGTCAGCCAGCCCTTGACGGTGACGCGTTGTCCGACGTGGTCGCCCAGATCGGAAAGCCGGACGTAGGGAGGCTCCTGCACGATGGTATCCATGGCTGAATTCTAGCCCGCACCAGCAGGGCCGGACAACCCGGCGTCTGCTACCATGCCCCTTCGGAGCCGGGGGCGGGGCCGCCTGCCGGATGTCTACGGAGGCCACCGTGACCACGACGATCAGCGACACCTTGCGCCTGGGAACCCGCAGCCACATGGGCGGCGACCTGCGCACGAGCCACCTGGGCCAGGAGGTGACGCTCTTCGGGTGGGTGGACTCGCGTCGTGACCACGGCGGCGTCATCTTCGTCGACCTACGCGACAGGACGGGCCTGGTCCAGATCGTCTTCGAGCCCGAGACCTCGCCCGAAGCCCACCAGGCCGCCGATCGCCTACGCGGCGAGTACGCCGTCGGCATCCGCGGCTTCGTGCGTGCCCGAGGCGAGGGCCTCGCGAACCCTCGCCTCGCGACAGGCGAGATCGAGGTCGCCGTCCGGCAACTCGAGGTCTACAACGCCGCTCGCCCCCTGCCTTTCCCGCTGGACGACGACGGCGTCGACGAGAACCTGCGCCTGACGCACCGGTACCTTGAGCTGCGAGGCAAGCGCCTGACGGGGGCGCTGGCCGCCCGCCACCGCATCATGCAGCAGATGCGTCGCTACCTGGATGATCGCGGCTTCCTCGAGATCGAGACGCCCATCCTGACGAAGAGCACGCCGGAAGGCGCCCGCGACTACCTGGTGCCCAGCCGCGTCCATCCGGGCGAGTTCTTCGCGCTGCCGCAGAGCCCCCAGATCTTCAAGCAGATCCTGATGGTGGGCGGCCAGGACCGCTACTTCCAGATTGCGCGCTGCTTCCGCGACGAGGACCTGCGTGCCGATCGCCAGCCCGAGTTCACCCAGCTGGATTGCGAGCTGTCGTGGACCAGCCAGGACCAGATTCTCGAGCTGTTCGAGGGGCTGATGGCGCACCTGATCCATGCCTCCGTGGGCGCGAACGTCTCGGCGCCCATCCCCCGCATGAGCTGGCTGGACGCGATGAACCGCTACGGCTCCGACAAGCCCGATACCCGCTTCGGGCTCGAGCTGTGCGACCTGACGGACGCGACCCGGGGTTGCAGCTTCCAGGTCTTCAGCGGGGCCCCCGTGGTCAAGGGCCTGCGCGTGCCCGGCGGTGCCCAGCGCATCAGCCGCTCGCAGATCGATGCCCTGACGGACTTCGTCCGCAAGTTCGGCGCCAAGGGCCTGGCCTACGTCAAGGTGGGCGACCCCTCGGGCCCCGTGGCCAAGAACCTGGCCGAGGCCGAGCTCGCGACCATCGTGGCAGCGGCAGCTGCCGAGCCCGGCGACCTGCTGTTCTTCGGGGCAGGGGAGTGGGGCCAGGTGGTGGACGTGCTGGGCCGCCTGCGCCTGAAGCTGGGGCAGGACCTGGGGCTGATCCCGCAGGGCCTGTGGAACCTGCTGTGGGTCGTGGACTTTCCGATGTTCGAATACGACGCGACCGAGGGCCGCCTGTACGCCATGCATCACCCCTTCACCTCGGCTCGGCCGTCGGACCTGCCGGTGCTCGCCCGCTGGGCAGCACACCTGGACGAGGGGGGAACGCTCACACCCGAAGCCATCGCGGAGCTCACGGCAGTCAAGGCCAACGCCTACGACATGGTGCTCAACGGCGTGGAACTGGGCGGCGGCAGCATCCGTATCCATCAAGCCGAGGTGCAGCAGCAGGCGTTCCGGCTGCTGGGGCTGACGCCGGACGAGATCAAGACCAAGTTCGGCTTCATGATCGAGGCCTTCACCTACGGCACCCCGCCCCACGGCGGCATCGCCTTTGGCCTGGACCGCCTCTGCATGCTGCTGTCCGGCGTGCCCGCCATCCGCGACGTCATCGCCTTCCCCAAGACCCAGCAGGCACGCGACCTGATGGCGGCCGCGCCGGGCGGGGTGGATGACAAGCAGCTCAAGGAACTGCATGTGCGGACGGTGGTTGAGGGGTAGGCCGCCTGGTGGGTCGCATCCCACAAGGTTACGCAACGGGAAGACCGAGCACTATTGCCGACACGGGCCCCTCCAAGGGCACGATCGAAGGCCCGGGCAGTCGGCAACTGCCCGGGCTGTTTTACGATTGGCTTGGACCTTGGCCGGACTGCCCCCGCAAGGTAGGCGCAGCGCCTCACCCCGAGCATCCTAGGCCAGCATTCGGTCGAAGGAGGGTCCGTACTTCTCTCGCCATCCTGCTGCGGCCGGATTGTGGTCAAGGTACTTGCCCGTGGTATCAGGATGCAAGTCGTGGGGAATCGGGTTGGCACGAGGCAATCCGGACGTCCTCTTGCGAATGGTCTCGCCCAATCTGGCTTGGCCTTCGCTGTCCAATCGGACTCCAAGCCCCTCGAGCGCCCGGGGCATGGCCTCCTGCAGGACTGAAGCCATTCGCCTCGGACTCATCCCGACGTTCATGGATGCAAGTGCAGCTTCGCGCCAGAAGTTATCCGCTGTCACGTTGCCCGAAATCCGGAGTGTCGGGGTCTCGTTCTTCCGATGCGGGTGGTACCACGACACCTTCGGGGGGGCATTCCGATCGAGACGAGCCGAGACGAACGGGTCCTCGCCGGGGCCGATGGTCGTGGCGTCTTCAGCCATCTTGCGTCGGCCCTGGACGAATTCCTCAAGGCTGACCGTGCCATCCCCATCCAGGTCTCGTCCCTCCGCCCACTTCTGGTTACTCAGTTCCTCGCCGGACAAAACTCCGTCGCCAGTGGAATCGAAGCCCCGGAATCGCTCCTCAGCGCCGATGTGCTTGTTGAAGTGTCGTCGGCCCTCACGCATCGTTATCGTTCCGTCGCCGTCGCGGTCCATTCCCCGGGGAGCCGAATCGACTTCGGCACCCTCAAGACTGCCGCTACCGTCCCGATCCAACTCCTGCATCAACTCACGCGCCTTGCGGACGCCCTGGGCAAGCTTCTTCTCGACCTCAGATTCGACGCCATCGCCATTGCGATCGATCCGGATCACTCGCTTCGATCCCGCAGTCGACTCACGGCTCTTGCCAACGGCCGACTCCGGTCCGGCGCTGGCCCCCGGAAGACCGAACGGCACCGAATCGAGCATCAGATCCGACGGAAGCCCCCGGCTTCCCGCATCAGACCTCACAGAATCCTTCGACCCCGGAGCCGAGGGTGCTTTCTCGTCAATACGTGAGCCGCTGAAACCCGCAGGCTTCGCCCGGCGAGGCGCCGCGCCAGCGGCAAGAGCCGCCAATGAACTGAACATTATCTTATCCCCTCCTGCATGCTGCTTTCAAAAGGGTTTTTCAAGATTAAACATATTTACTTTCGCCCCAGAACGAAGACTTAAAGGAAGCGATGGATCTTCCGAGTCGAATGCCCTTGCGGCCTGAAGCGGAGGTGCTTCTGAAGGGGAGCATTGCCCACGGCCCGACCTCAAGCGGAAAGCTCCCGTCCTTAGACAACGCCCCTCCAGATGCGCCTGATGCGGCACGCACCTGAACATCTCCGCTCGCCTTTCTTCTGGTCGTGGGGGCCGGATCATCCTGAAGGCGGCATCGGGGGAATGCACCGACACCTTAATGTTGACTCTGGCATCGACATTCAGGCGTCGGTAGAAAACCTTGCGTCGTGGGTAGGACCCCGGTATGGGTGAATTGGTCAGAATTGGGCGAAGCGGAGTCGGTCGAGGACGCCCTCTGTTTCCTTATCGCATTCTCAACAACGGCCAACGCCCACCCGAGGGCAATCGTTCAGCCGTGCAGGCAGGGCAAGCTGATCCAAGGCCGACTTCGCCGGGCGTGCGCGTCGACAGCAATCTTGGTGGTGGCAGAGCTCGGGATAGTCGCGACCGGTCGGACATCTCAAGACCGGCGTCAGACAAGGCTCGCGAGCAAGCGAGAAAGCCGACATCCAATAAGTCCGACGTGGACAAGCGCGTGGGCAATGCCCTCGACCGACTTGAGGCAAACGGCGTACTGGCCCAAATGGACAAGAACGGAGTATCGATCGCGCACCACCTGAGGAAGTTGGATCGCGCCATCGACGCACAAAATCGCGGCGAGAATGTCAGAATCCCGGAGAAGTTCCGTCCTCCCGGTGGTCGCGGTGACACCAAAGAACTCGCGCTGACAGAGGTAAGAAAGCACTTGCTCTTTGACTTGGCGAGGCCCAGACGAATCCGCCAAGGGCAGGACACCTTGGATTGCGCGGCGGCCGTCGCCCAGAGCACATTAGCCCGTCAGGATCCTGGCGAGTATGTACGTATGACTATGGAGCTGGCCACAGCGGGCAGCACAAAGACGCGGATGGGGCACAAGGTCAGCCTGGATGGCGCTGTTGGAGATTCCAGGGTGCGAGGAAGAACCCTCACAGGCGACCTCTTCCAACCTGGGCTGAAGCGCATGGCGCAGAAGCATTGGCCTGACGCTGATGGGCCTGCGGGTTCAATTTCGCTTGGTGGTCGCCAGTACTCGTCCACCATGCGCTATGGCAACCGCGGATTCGGCACCACGGTGAGGCGCCTGGGTGGTGACGTAGGAGCCGGAGAGGCCCTGACCTCTTACCAGTACGGGCAACTGGTCGACTCGCTTCTTGCTGGCAACCAGGCCTCCGTAAACATCCGCACGGGAGATCAAAGGCGGCGCCTGCCTTCTGTGGTTCGAGAAGCGTTGGACTCTGGCTCGGTTCAAGTTGGTCTCAGAACTGATGGCGGACAGCTGGGACACGCGGTCGAAGTTCTGCGAATGGACGCGACATACGATCAGGGGACAGGGAAGGGTGGCGTGACAGTGGTCTATCAGGACCCCCAGACTGGCGAGAGTCACATGCCCGCCGGTCAGTTCTTCGACAAGGTGGCCCACGTGACACTCCCCGTAGGTCTACGTCTGCGCTTGGTGGACAAGGCTCCGGAGACCTGATCAAGTGCCCCGCCCCCCATCCAAGGGGCTAGATGGTAATGATCGCAAGCTCGTCGCCTCTCCGAGATCGACGGCGTGTAGGGACTTGGCATGCCAGACGCACTGCCTCACGCTTGAAATCACGATTTCCCGACCCTCGAGCACGGCTCAGGCCATCGTCAAAGCTCCTCCCTCACCCACGGGCCGATGCGGAGAATGGGGCCCATAATCTCCGCGTGAATCGCGGAGAACACAAGTTCATCTGGCAGGCTGCCGATTGGCCGAACTGGCAATATGACTTGCCTGCCCTGATGCCTCTCCTCGCAGATGCAAGCCGTTATCATGGCCTGCTGCTTGGACGCCTCGCCGACCTCGGCACGACTTTCAGGGACGAGGCCAGCCTGACAGCCCTGACCGAAGACGTCATCAGGACGAGTGCCATCGAGGGCGAGTTGCTCGATGCGGCAGCCGTTCGGTGATCCATCGCTCGGCACCTCGGAAGCGATATTGGTGCACTGGCCCCGGCCGATCGACATGTCGATGGGGTGGTCGACATGGTCATGGACGCCACGTCCCGCTGTGCCGAACCCCTGACCCTGGCAAGGCTATTCGGATGGCAGGCTGCACTGTTTCCAACCGGCTACTCCGGCCTGACCCCGGTTACCTTCGGCCGGTTTCGGGATGACGCTTCAGGGCCCATGCAGGTGGTCTCCGTGCCCGTGGGACGCCTCAGGGTCCACTTCGAGGGCCCTCCCGCTGCTCTTCTCCCTGCAGAGGTGGACCGCTTCCTCACGTGGGCCAATGAAGCGTCCGACGTCCCGTTACTCCTCAAGGCAGGCCTCGCCCACCTGTGGTTCGTGACCCTGCATCCCTTCGAAGACGGCAATGGCCGCATCGCCGGTGCCGTGGGCGACTTGTTTCTGGCACGCGCTGACGGTAGCTCCCATCGGTTCTAAAGCCTGTCCGCCCGGATCCAGCGTGAACGCCAGGACGACTACGACATCCTCGAGCAGACGCAAAAGGAGACAATGGACGTCACAAGCTGGCTCGTCTGGTTCCTTGGCGTCCTCGTCCGTGCCTTGCAAGAGGCCAACAAGACCCTCGACACGGTGCAGATGAAGGCGCGCTTCTGGCAGCGCTGGTCCGGCACGGCCTTCAACGAGCGTCAAATCAAGGTTCTCAATCGCGTGCTCGATGGCTTCGAGGGCAAACTCACCAGCAGCAAGTGGGCTGCCCTCGCCAAGTGCTCTCCCGACACGGCCCTGCGGGACATCACGCCCCTGCTCGAGCGAGGCATCCTTCACTAGGCACCCGGTGGCGGCCGCAGCACCGCCTATGTCCTCTCGGACTGACCCCGGCGCCTCTACTTCCCGACCGACGCCAGCACGATCCGACCGAACAGGTCCAGGTCCACGCTGGGGCGCACCGCCCACGCGCCGCGACTGTCGCGGAATGGCTCGTGCACGCCACGGGCCCGCTTCCACGCGACGACAGCCGTCGCCGTCGCGTCATCGAAGGTCCCGGTCTCGCGCACCGCAGCGCCCTGCAGGCGCAGGGCCTTCTGCAGGTCCTTGATGACGGCGCGCTGTGCCGAACCGGGCGCAAGGGCGCCCACCCGGGCCAGACGCGCGGCCTCGCCATCAAAGGCATCGAGATCGGCTCGCGTCGCCAGCACATCCAGCAGCGCGGCCCGTCCCCGGTCCATGTCCGACAGGGTTTCGGCCGGAGGCACGGTGGTCTGACGGTTGGACGCACCCGACGTGGGGCTGCCCCCGAAGGACGGCACGGCCACCCAGTCGAAGCCCGGTGCGCCACCGCCACCGGGCAGCGGGGCGGCAGAAGGTCCGGGGGCCGGCGCAGAGCCGCCACCACCGAAGCCCGGCAGCGCGACATCGCCCCAATCGGGCATCGGCACGCTTCCGCCCGAGCCCGGGGGCGGCGTGGCCGGGTCATCCCCTGGCGGCCAAGACGGCCCCGGGTCTGGGTCCGGTCCGGGCGTCGGGGCGCTGGGATCAGGTGTAGGCAGCGCACCCACGGGCAAGCCGGCCTCTGAGGCCGCACGGAGCAAGTCCAGCCCCACGGCGCGATGCGAAAAGCCCGAGACCTTGGCCCCGCTGCGGACCAGCAGGTCGAACATGGCCGCAGGCGTCATGTCGGGCCGGAGGCTGGCGAGGAAGGCAAAGGCCGCCGACACGTGCGGCGCCGCCATGCTCGTGCCGGACATGTAGTCGTAGCCACCCGGCACCGTCGAGCGGATGACGACACCCGGGGCCGTGAGGCGCACGTTGGGGTCGTCGTTCGAGAACATGGCCCGCATGTCGTCCAGATCCGTCGCACCGACGGCGATGACCTCGGGGTACTTGGCCGGGTACAGGGCACGCTCGGCCCCCTCGTTTCCCGACGAGGCCACGATGATGACGCCCTTGGCCACGGCCGACTGGATGGCCCGACGCACCGAGATCAGGTCCTGATCCGTGCCGAGCGACATGCTGATGACCTTGGCCCCGCCGGCCACGGCCGATTCGATGGCGTCGATCAGAACGGGGTCTTCCCCCGAGCCGTCGTCGCCGAGGGCCTTGATCGGCATGATGCGGACACCCGCCGCAACGCCGGCAATACCCCGGCCGTTGTCGGCAAGCGCCGCGATGACACCGGCACAATGGGTGCCGTGGCCGTGCTTGTCGTAAGGCGCCTGTCCCCGTTGCACCAGGTTGGTTCCCTGCACCACGACGCCCCGCAAGTCCTCGTGGTCGGCATCCACCCCGGTGTCCACGACGGCCACGATGACGGGCTTCTGCGGCCGCACGCCCCGCGCCCACAACTCGCCACCGCCCACCCTGGCATAACCCCACGCCGTATTCAGACCGGGGTCATTGGGCCCCACCCGCTGGCCCGACGCCTGCACCCGCCGGCCCGTGATCGACAGGCGATGGACGGGCTCGGCATACGCCAAGGGTACGGTTGCCTGCCAACGCTGCAGGGTCCCGGCATCGAGCGCCGCTGCCAGCCTGTAACGGCCCAGGCCCGCCACCATCGTCGCGCCGACGCGCTCGGCGCCCGGCAAGTCATGCATCCGTCCGTCGGCGAACTGGACAAGAACTTCACGGCCGACGGCTGCAGCACCCAGGGCGCTTGCGGCCTGCGGTTCGGCCTGGGGCAGGGAGGCGACCAACTCGAGGACCAACGCACGCTCGGTCGGGGCGAGCGGCGCGACACGGGCCACCGCGCCCCGTGGCAGCGCGACCGTTCCCGGTAGACTGCGCGTGCACGCCGAGACCGCCAGCACGGCCACGAACGCACCCAGCCTGAGCGGGGCGTACCATGGTTCCTGAGGCGAGGCGGAACGGACCATGCCATGGTCATCGGCGACTTCGCGTCAGATCCGGTAAAGACCAGATGAATTCCGACGAGGTTGGCCACGATCCGGTCGAAGGCGGCGAGGCCTTCGGGGAAATTCTGCTGCGTGAGCGGGCCAAGGCCCCTCCCGCCACCTACCTGCCCTTGCCGGTGCTGGGCGCGCCGCCGGATTTCGGACCGCTGGCCCGCGCCTTGGGCGAGGGGCGGCTCGAGATGAACGCCCTCGAGGCCCCGGGCTGGCGTCCGGCCAAGGCCATCCTGACGTTGTACCGATTGGCGGACAGGATCGCCGCCGCCGTCGGGGCAGCCTATCCCGAAAGCCGCTGCAAGGAGGGCTGCAGTGGCTGCTGCAGCTACCCCACCGCCTTCTTCCTCGTGCCCCCCCGCGAATGGGAGGCCATCCGTGACTGGACCGACACACACTGGGATCGGGCCGCCCGGCAACGCTTCTCGGATCGATATCGACGGACACACGGCCCGCACCGCCTCGCCTTGTGGCTGGCCGAGAGCGTGATGCGCCTGCCGTGGAACCTGCACCTGCGGCCGGGGGCACTCAGCCTGTCCTGCCCGTTCCTCGAGGACAACCGCTGCAGCATCCACCCCGTCCGGCCGCTGCTGTGCCGGACCTACGGCTCCTTTGCCGTGCGGGACGCATGGCGCCGCGACATCGAGGCCTATGCCTGCAGTTGGCAGGCCGACACCTTGGACGAGGCCTTCATGGGCGGCAAGGGTCGCCCGGCCCTGCCCTCCGTCAACCGACTGCACGACCTGCGGGTCAGACACGGCGGCGGCAGCGGCCGCACCCTCGCCCGGTGGATCCGGCTCAACTGGCCTTGGCGGTCGGACGGTTGCGCTTGATGGCCTCGTTGGCGACCGAACGCAGGATGGAAGGCATCATCGTCTGGGTGCCCCAAGTCACGACCCAACTCGGAACGAAAGGCAGCCCTGGGTCCAGGCGGACGGCATAACGCATCGTGGTGCGGCCGGGTGCCGTCTCCTTGAGGGCCCAGACCCCTTCCACCTGCTTGATGGTGCCATCGGCGCGCTGAAAGCGGATGCGCCACGACGGCTTCTCGTGGTGCAGCACATTCGCGACCCAGCGGCTGCCGAAGATCGGGTAGTCGACCTCGGATCGATGCAGTTCCCAAGTCCCCGACTTTTCCAGGATTTCCATCTTGCGGTAGCGATCGAATATCTGCGGATAGGCCTCGTAATCCGTGATGACGGACCACATGACAGAAGGAGGCACCGGTGCATTGATCTGCCCCTGCACGATCTTCATCGAGTCCCGGTCCGTGTCGCGGATGCGGACGACGATACCCTCATCCTGTATGTCGGGCGCGGGGCTGAAGCCCTCGAGCAAATCCGTCACGAACGGCATCTGCATCGCAGACGCAAGCGAAGCAGCCAGCAACATGCCCGGACTCCTTTGGCGGGGGACCGTTCGATCGTAGCAGGACAGGGCATTCCGCCCAAGTCCCGGACCCCTCGGTGCGGTAGGATTGAGGCCATGTGGCTATCGCGGTTCTTCCGGCGCCGCAAGTCCCGCAAGACCAAGGGACCGGGGCTTGCACCCGGGCGTGCGCTCTCCGGCTCGCTCGGCGGGCAGCGTCCTGTCGGCCTCATCGAGATGGGCGCGCTCGTCGGGCCGAATCAGGCCCCTGTTCCGGTCCTCATCCGCCGCGGTCGGCCTGAGGACGCCCAGGTCTTCTCCCGGTGGCCCGAGCCCACGTGGTTCGACTGGGTCGGCCTCGCGACGGGCAGGTCTTCGGGCCGGGACGTCAAGGGGCATGTCGACTTCGGCAAGGCCTCGTCCCTGATGGTCCTCGAGTTGCTCAACCCCACGCCCACGGGCGTGTTCATCGTGGGTGGCGTCGCTGTCGGCGTGGACCGCAGCGGCAAGGTGCCGGTTCTCGAGGTCCGTTACCTCGAACGGCTGCCGGGCTCCCCGCTCAAGGGCATCGGCAAGCTGTTGCTGGTCGCCGCCCTCTACGAGGCCTCCCGCCTCGAGGCGGGGCTGGTGCTCGACGCCCTCCTGAAGTCGGGGTCCGACTTGTTCTACCGCCGCTGCGGCATGGTCGAGTCCGGCCAGAGTCAGGAACCTGCACTCACGCGTCGCATGGCCTTTCCGGACCCACACCGCGCAAATCGATTCCTCGAAGGCTGCCGGGCAGAAGGGCTGTTGCCTTGAAGGCGGCCTTCCTGACCTCGCAGCGCAGCTTGACGGCGGATGAGCGCCGACACCTGCGGCAGCGGATGACGTGGCTCCGCAGGGCGGCGCAGGCTTCATGGCTGCCGACGCTGCTTCCGGCAGTCGCGGCGGCCTGGCTGCGCGAGCTCGGTTGGCTCTTTCCGGGGATGCTCGCCATCGTGCCCTCCTGGTGGGCCTGGCGCCGTCTGGAGGGCCGAAGGAAGGTCATCGAGGGCGACCTCGGCCGGGGCAAGGTCCGCTGCGTGATGGGGGTGCTGGGCGGCAGCGATACGCTCGAAGGCTGGGTTGCGTTGCACCTTGGCGGCAGTACGTTCTGGGTCCGGGCTGACCTGCTGCGGGACAAGGAGCAGGACCAACCCATCACCGTCGAGCTGCTGGGCGACACGGGCATCGCCCTCACGGTGGACGGGCGGCCCAACCTGCCCGACTGGCGCGAGGGCTGGCGGCATGACGTCCCCACCCTCTAGGGGTCGTCGCCCGCTGGATTGGCGGGACAACGGCGCACCACCCGACCCCGGCGAGGACGAACCGGTACAAGCCCGTCCCGTGGCCTTCGGGGCGGCGGAAGGCACGGCCCACGACCCGCTCGACGGAACGCCGCTCGTGCCCGGCGAACGCATCGTCCTGTGCACCCACTGCCAGACCGGCTACCATCCCAGTTCGTGGACCTTCCTGCAGGCCCACAACGCCGGCGCCTGCGTCAACTGCCGTCAATCCTCCGGCATGTCCTGGCAGGTCCTCGGCCAACCGGGCCAGGTGGCCCTCGTCGCGGGCGATCGACAGGCCGACCGCGTGCTCGGCCTCTCGGACCTGGACGGCCATGCCAATACCGTCGTGATCTTCGAGGGGCGGGTGCTCGGCCATCAGGTATCTCGCGCCACCGGCACGCACTTCATCAAGTTCCACGCCAGCCGCAACCCCTTCGACGGCTTCAAGCTGGTCGTCTTCAGCGCCGATACGGACCGCTGGGAGCAAGCGGGGCACCACTTCACCGACTGGGTCGGCCGCCACGTCCGTGTCCGGGGCCTGCTGCGCGACCACCCCGCCTATGGCCTCGAGATCCTGCCCAAGTCCCCCGAGCAGATCACCGTGCTGCAGGCATGACCGAGGCCTTTTCGCTGCCCGACCGGGATAGACACGCCCGGCATCGCCTGGTCGCCGGCTGGGACACCTTGGCCCTCGCCGGAACCCGAGTCATCGTGGCCGGGGCCGGCGCGCTCGGCAACGAGGTCCTGAAGGGTCTGGCACTCGTGGGCGTGGGCCGCATCCTCGTCATGGATCGCGACCGCATCGAAGCCAGCAATCTGGTGCGGTCGGTCCTGTTCCGCCCGCACGATCTTGGTCGCCCCAAGGCCGAGGTGGCCGCCGAGCGCCTTCGCGATCTGGTGCCCGGCATCGCCATCGATGGCGTCACGGGGGATGTGGCGACGGATCTTGGCGTGGCGACCGTGCGCGCCGCCCACGTCGTCGTCGGCTGCCTCGACTCGGTGGGGGCGCGGCTCTCCCTGAACCGGCTGTGCCTGCGTGCCGGCATTCCCTACCTCGATGGCGGCCTTTCGGCCGAAGCCTGCCAAATCAGTCGCTACGGCGACGGTTCGGAGGGTGCATGTTACGCCTGCGGCATGACGCCTTCGATGCAACGCCGGCTGCAGGCGTCCCGCAGTTGCGCGGGCCTGCTGCGGGAGACCTCGGGCACGCCCGTGCCCACCACCGCCGTCACGGCCGCGCTTGCCGGGGCCCAGTTGGTGGATCAGGTCCTGGCCTTGCGGCTCCCCACATGGTCACCGATGGCCCCCGGTACGCGTCGGACGCAAAGTCTGCATCCGCCCGTGCTCATCGAGGACGTGCTGCCCACTCGGGAGGATTGCCCCGAGCACGGCTGCCTGCCCGACATGGAACAGGGTCCCGCACCGGAAACGCTGCGCCCCGTGGACCTGCTGGCCCGGTCCGATGTGCAACGGCTGCTGTTGCCCTTCGAGGTGGCGATCGGCCTCGAGTGCCGCGCGTGCGGCACGGCATCGGCCGTCCTCGAGCCTCTGGCCCGGCTGTCGCGCCGGGCTGCCGCGTGCCCCGACTGCCATCAGGAACGCTGGGTGACGACGGTCGAGGCACTCGATCACGCGTCACCGTTCCTCGATCGCACGTTGGCGCAGTGGGGGCTCGTCCAGGGACAGGTCGTCGGCCTTGAAGCCCCCTGCGAAGATTCGTCATCCCGGGAACCGCGCTGGATCGCATGTGGGGCATCATGGTTCATGGAGGACGCGCACCATGGATGATGACGTGATTGCCGTGACGATTCGGACCTTGGACAAATCGCGCCAAGCCGAGGTCCGCCTGCCCATCGACTACACCGTCGAGGAGCTGATTGAGGCCAGCCGCCAGAACTGGCGTCTGCCCCGCGACACCGACTTCATGCTGCGCTGCGTGCGCCTCGGGAGCCAGTTGCCGGCCCAGGGTGCGCTGGGACCTTGCGGCGTGCAGAACGGTGACCTGCTCGAGGTCGTCCCTTTGCTCGAGGCCGGAGCCTGACGATGGAAGCACGGCGACGGCGCCTGGAAGCCGATGCCAAGGCACTGGGAGCGCTTGCGGCCACGATGCCGGCGGTCGTGGAGGTGCTCCAGACGCAAGGCACGCCGCCTGACCGGCATCTGATCCGGCTCAATCTCCCGGCCATCGAGAAGGTCGATGGGGACACCCCCGTGCGCAGGGAGCAGCATCGCCTCGAGATTCGGCTGCCCTCGACCTATCCGCTGAGCGCACCCGTCGTCCGGGCGCTCTCGCCGGTCTTCCACCCGCACGTCTTCGCCAACGGCACCTTCTGTCTGGGGTCGCGGTGGCTGGTGGGCGAGACACTGGGCGATCTGGTGCTCCGCCTGATCGACATCCTGCGCGCGGATCCCCTGCTCTTCGACTTCGACAGCGCAGCCCATGGCGAGGCTGCCGACTGGTACGAAGCCCATCTCGACCTTTTTCCGCTGGCCGAACGGCCAAGCCCGAAGCCCCCCGAGGCCCCGGAACGCCCGCGCCTCGAGTGGCGGGAGCTGTGAGTACATGATCGAGTGGCGTGAGGCCACCCCCGATCCTTGGGCAGAAGCCGGCAACGACCCCGCGGGACGCAGGCTTGCACTGGGCTCGACAGTCACGACGGCAGACCTCGTCGTGCACGCCCGGGCGATGGAAAAGGTGCGGATCCACGGGGAAAGCTCACCGGCGTGCGAGGTCGGAGGTCTGCTGCTTGGGCAGGTCCACCACGACGGCAGCGATACCCTCATCGAGATCATGACGGCCGTGGCCGCGCCTGAAACCCGGGGTTCGGGCGTCCACCTGGCCTTCACGCCAGCGACATGGACGGCGTTGCTCGCGCAGATGGCGGACGAAGCGCCGGGCCTGATGCTGCTGGGTTGGTACCACACTCATCCCGGGCTGGGCGTCTTCATGTCGGGAACGGACCAACACACGCATGGCCATCACTTCCGCCAGCCTTGGCAAGTGGCGATGGTCCACGACCCTCACACGGGCGAGACAGGATGCTTCCGGGGCGTGCCGGCGGCACGCGTCTCCTGGGTCGTCTTGCCGCATCGGGCGACACGCAACGTCCCGACGGCCCCAGCCCCGGACGCGAGACCGCTACCCGCCGACTGGCGCCAGTCGTGGCGCCTCGCGGGTATCCTGGGCCTTAGGTGGCTGCGGGGGCAGCTCCGGCCCACAGGGGACGGTCCTCGAGCATCAACGCCACGCCCTCGGCAGTCGTAAGGACAACTCCCGGCTCGGCCGCGGCAGCGCCCACCAGCGCCAGGCCCAGCCAGCCGCCGGCTCCATCCGGGACCGAGGAGCCCATCCGGCCCACCTCAACGCCATCCGCCAGCAAGGCCACGCCTTCGGGCACGGCCGCATCCGCGCGCGTGCCCATCAGCCAGCGCTGGACCCGCTTGTAGTTGATCAGGCGCGCCACCACCTCCTGGCCCAGGTAACAACCCTTGTCCATCCGGACGAACGGTGCCAGCCGGGCCTCCCACGGATTGCAGGCCAGGGGCAGGTCCCTATCGGGCTCGGGCCAGCCGCTGGCGATGCGATATCGCGTGACCGCCTCGTCGTCCAGCATCGACCAACCGGCAACGGCCAATGCTTCGCCCCAGGCCGCCTCATGCTCCGCCGGCACCAGCAATCGGGCCGCCGGCCCCGGATGGGCGGGCCCGATCAGGATGGCTCCGTCCCCGTCCATCGCCGCAGCACCAAGGCATGCGGCCACGGCTGCCCCGCCTTCCGTCACGCCTGGCCAGCCATCGGGTGCCCCCGGCATGTCCAGCGCCTGCCATCCCGAAACCGCCGAGAGACGCACGTCCACGCCCAGCAGGTAGCGTTGCAGGCCCTTGTGCACGGCCCGGATACGCCCGGGCGTCCCGACGAGCAGGATGGCTTCGGCCAAGCCGACGAAGGTCACGACATCCGTCACCTGCCCTTTCCAGTCGGTGATGGCACCGAACCGGACGTTTCCCGTGGCGAGCGTCGCGACCTCCTGGGTGGTATAGCCGTTCAGAAACGAGGCGGCGTCCTTGCCTTCAACACGAAGTAGGCCCACGGGCCGCGCCGGGCCGTGGGCGGGGACCGCCGTCACCAGTTGTTGTGCGTTCATCTGCTAGACTTCTCCCCATCATGGCGCAGGAGACCGTCACCTACACCTTCTGCTGCCGTCGCTGCCAGCATAACTTCAGTGTGACGGCGACGGACGCAAATCCCATCCGCCTCGAACTGGCCAAGTGCCCCGAATGCGGCTGGACGCCCCTCGACAGCCTGGGGGAGCCTGATCCTGCGCCGCCCCGACGTCGCCGCAAGCGCGGCTCGATGAAGTACGGGGGCGTCATCTGACGGCGCCGGCCGTCCGCATCGCGGGCCTGGTCAAGCGGTACGGGACCCTCGAGGCCGTCCGGGGCTTGGATCTGGATGTCCCGGAAGGTGAGTTCTTCGGGCTGCTCGGCCCGAACGGTGCCGGCAAGACGACGACGTTGTCCTGCCTCGTGGGGCTGACGCTGCCCACGTCGGGTCGGCTCGAGGTCCACGGCGCCGACGTCGTCCGCGAGCCGCGCCGGGCCCGCGCTGCCATCGGCCTTGCCCCGCAGGAGTACAACTTCGACCGTTACCTGACGGTGCGCGAGACGCTGGTCTACTCGGCCGGCTACTTCGGCATCCCGCCGCGCACTTGCGCCGAACGCGCCGACGAGCTGCTGCGTCGCTTCGACCTGTGGGACAAGCGCGATGGCGAGGTCCAGAAGATGAGCGGCGGCATGAAGCGCCGTCTGACCATCGCGCGGGCGCTGATCCACCGGCCGCGGGTGCTGGTGCTCGACGAGCCCACCGCCGGCGTCGACGTCGAGTTGCGCTTCGCCCTGTGGTCGATGCTGCGTGCGCTCAGCCGCGACGAGGGCCTGACGATTATCCTGACGACGCATTACCTCGAGGAAGCCGAGCAACTCTGCAGCCGCATCGGCATCATGCGCGAGGGACGCATCTTGGCGCTGGCCCCGACCCGGGATCTTACGGGCGAGGGCGAACGGCAAATCCTCGAGGTCACCTATGCCGGGCCCTTACCCGACCCGGCGCCTGATGCGTCCTGGCCGGGTCTGCTCCGGGACGAGGCACGCAGGCAGGTACGGGTCGGCGACCTCGCTCCGACGCAGGTGGCGGAGTGCCTCGCGGTCCTGAGCGGGCTTGGTACCGTAGCGCGTGTCGAGCTGCGCCATCGCAGCCTGCAGGATGTCTTCCTCGAGCTGACGACCCGACAGCCCGGGGCGGAGACGACACCATGAACCTCGTCGGCCTCTGGACGCTCTGCCGCCGCGAATTGCGCCGGACGTTCCGCATCATCAACCAGGTCGTCTGGCCTCCGCTCATCGCCACCGTCCTCTTCCTGACGGTCTTCGTCATCGGCCTCGGCCGTGCCGTGGGGGAGATGGAGGGCCTGCCCTACGTGGCTTTCCTGCTGCCCGGGCTGATGTTCATGCAGATCGTCGAGACCAGCTTCGGGGAGTCGGCGGCCTCGCTGTTCATCCTTCGCTTCACGGGCAGCATCCAGGAGCTTCTGGTCGCGCCGCTCTCCAGGCTCGAGATGGTGCTGGGGCTGCTCTCGGGGACCATCCTGCGGGCGCTGCTCATTGCCGGGTTGGTTCTGGGCGTGGGCCTGCTCGTGGGTACTCCCTACGGAGCGTCCGCGCCCGTCCATCCCGTGGCCCTCGTCGGCCTCGTCATCCTGCTGGCCGTCTGCTTTGCCAGCTTGGGCCTGTTCATGGGCCTTGCCGCCGAAAGCTTCGACCAGATGTCGATCCCGCAAACCTTCCTCGTGACACCGCTCGTCTACACCGCGGGCGTGTTTCTGTCGGTCCACCAGGCGGGCCTGCCGGGACCGCTCGCGCTGATTTCGCGGTTCAACCCGATGACGCCCATGGTCGACATGTTGCGCTGGGCCGTCACAGGCCACGCGGCCCTGCCCGTGGGCCAAGGCTTCGCCATCGTTGGCGGGCTGGCAGCTTGTGCCTTGCTGGGCGTCACGGCCGTGTTCCGGTCCGGCTGGAAATTGCAGCACTGAAGCGCCCCCGGTTTGACAGGGACTCCGTGCAACCCTAGCATGGTCCATCCATGGGGGCCGTCCCGCCTCCGCTCGTGCCGGGGTTACTCTCCATGTCCTACGTCATTCTCAAGGACGCCTGCGAAGGCGTCGCCGACTGCGTTCCCGTCTGTCCCGTCGACTGCATCCACCCGGGTGACGGCAACAACGCCAAGGGGACGAACTTCTACTTCATCGACGAAGCCGTCTGTATCTCATGCGGGGCCTGCCTCGCCGCTTGTCCCATCGACGGTGCCATCGAGCCGGACTGAAGCCTGTGGTGCCAGCTGGCCTGCCGTGCATCACGTCAAAGCCGGGAAGTCCATCGGGCCTCCCGGCTTTCGTCTTGCCAAGCGGCCTGCGCGTCTTCAGAACGCACAGGCCGCCCTCGGCTACATGCCGCTGTAGACGGGGCCGCCGCCGGCCTCAGGTGCGACCCACTGGATGACCTGGTAGGGGTCCATGATGTCGCAGGTCTTGCAGTGCACACAGTTGGAGGCATTGATGACGAGCTTGGCGCGCTCGCCCTCGGCCGCCGCCACCATCTCGTAGACCTGTGCCGGGCAGAAGTGCTGGCAGGGGTTGCCGTACTCACGCGTGCAGCGGTCGTTGCAGATATCCTCGCGCGCCTCCTCGGCAATGACGAGGTGGCAAGGCTGGTTTTCCTCGTGGATGGTTCCGCTCTTGATGACTTCGTCCAGCTTGCGGAAGGTCAGGACGCCATCGGGGCGGAAGTCATCGGCAGGCACGCCGTCCGGATAATAGGCCGCAAGCGTCTGCATCCGACTGTGCCCGCCCTCGTCGCCCAGACCGTCGGTAAAAAGGCCCTTGCCCCCCGAGACCGTCACGAAGCCCGCATTGATGAGACCGGGGAAGAGGCCCCGCTCGAAGCCCTGGTGAAAGTCACGGACGGCCCGCAGCTCCTTGCCCACCCACGACGCGCGCAGCCGGGTCTCGTAGGCGTCGAGGACCTCTTGCGTGGCCTCGCCGCGCTTCATCGCCTCGAAGGCCGTCTCGGCAGCCAACATGCCCGACTTCATGGCGGTGTGGATGCCCTTGAGGCGCATGCCGTTGACGAGCGCCGCGCTGTCGCCAAGCAGCAGGCCGCCCGGAAAGGACATCTTCGGCATGGTGTGCCAGCCACCGGCAGGAATGGTCTTGGCACCGTAGCGGACGAGCGTCGCGCCTTCCAGCAGGTCACGGACGAACGGATGGGTCTTGAACTGCTGCATCGTCCGATGAGGATCGAAGCGCGGGTCGGCGTACTGGAGGCCCGACACGAAGCCGATGGAGACGTGATGATCGGCGATGTGGTAGATGAAACTGCCGCCGTACTCCTCGCTGCGCAGCGGCCAGCGCATGGTGTGGGTGACCTTGCCCAGTTGGTGCTTCTCCGGCCGAATCTTCCAGATTTCCTTGATGCCCTGGGACCAGCGCTGGGGGTGACGCCCCTCATCCAGACCCAGACGGGCGATGAGGTCCTTGGCCAAGTGGCCACGGGTACCCTCCGCAAAGATGGTCAAGGGTGCCAGGAAGTCCGTGCCGGGCTGGTAGGCGCCTCCCTTGGGCTGACCGTTGCGATCGAGGCCGTTGTCGGTGCCACGGACACCCGTGACGCGCCCGTCCTCGTAGAGCACGCTGCCGACGGGCATGCCCGGAGCCACGGTGATGCCCGCCTGCTCCACGAGGCCCGCAAGCCAGCCCGTGAAGCGGTTGAGCGAGATGATGAAGTTGCCGTGGTTGTCGAGCGCCGGCGGCACCACGGGCAGGCGGAACTGCCAGTCCTCCCCCAGCACGAGCACCTCGTCCGAGGTCACGAGGGACTCGACGGGGCAGCCCTTGGCCTCGAAGTCGGGCACCAGCTCGCGCAGGGCCCGGGGATCCAGCACGGCGCCGGACAGCTGGTGACTGCCGATGTCCGTGGCCTTCTCGAGAACCACGATCGATTCCTTGTCGAGGGGCGTGCCTGCCACCCGTCCAGCCGCCACGTCGGCGTTGTGGGCATCGATGAGCTGGGCGAGACGCAGGGCGCACGAGAAGCCGGCAGGCCCCCCGCCCACGATGACCAGGCCCATCTCGGCGACGTCGCGTTCCATGGCGCGCAAACCTCTTTTTTCGACAAGGCCGGCGGGCCACGTCACCCGACCGGAAAGGCAGCAATCAGACTGTCATGCTACCACGGGGGCCGCGCCAGGCCGGCGCGCCAGGTGCACCCGCAGCAGGCCGACGTCGACGGGCGTGACGCCGGGAATCCGCTGGGCCTGGCCCAAGGTCGCCGGCCGGACACGGCCAAGCTTCTCCCGCGCCTCATGGGACAGGCCCGCGACCGTGGCATAGTCGAGGCCATCGGGGATGAGTGCCGCCGCCGCCGCGTCCTGCCGGCGGATATCCTCTTCCATGCGCCGGATGTAACCGGCGTACTTGGTCACGATGCCAGCCTGCGCCACCACATCCGGAGCGTCCCCATCGCGCCCCCCCAAGGCCCAGACGACCTCGGCCGGAACACGCGGCCGCCGCAGCAACTCCGCCAACGAGCACGGGACGACCAGGGCCTCACCGTGGGGCGCCAGTGCCGCATCGACGTCGGGCGCGGGATGGATGCGCGTACGGCCCAGCCAGCCCAGGGCATCGTCGATGGCCGCCCGCCGCTCCAGGAATGCCTGCCAGCGATCGTCCGGCACGAGCCCGAGGTCACGCCCGAGCGGCGTCAGGCGCAAGTCGGCGTTGTCCCCCCTGAGCACCAAACGGTATTCGGACCGAGCCGTCAGCATCCTGTAGGGTTCGGGAATGTCCATCGTCGTCAGGTCGTCGACGAGCGTACCGATGAACGATCCGCTCCGGGGCAGCACGACGCCCTCCTGCCCGCGCGCGTGGCGGGCAGCGTTCAGGCCGGCGAGCAGGCCCTGCGCCGCAGCCTCCTCATAGCCCGAGGTCCCGTTGATCTGGCCGGCCGTGAACAGGCCGGGCCAATCCTTGACCGCCAGCGTGGGCCGCAATTGGATGGCCGGCAACTGGTCATACTCCACGGCATAGCCCGGCCGCAGCAGCACGACGTCCGCGAAGCCCGGAAGCGTCCGCAGCATGGCCTCCTGGACGGCTGCCGGCAACGAGGTCGAGAACCCTTGGACATAGATCCAGTCCGTGTCGAGGCCCTCGGGTTCGATGAACAGGCCGTGCGCCGGCTTGTCCGCAAAGCGGTGGACCTTGTCCTCGAAACTGGGGCAGTAGCGGGGCCCGGGTCCCTCGATGCGCCCCTGAAACATGGGTGACAAATGCATATTGTCACGAACTACATCGTGTGTTTTGTTATTTGTGTAAACAAGATGACACATCACATTTTCTTGACTGCGTGCGAGGGGCAGGTAGGACAGCGTCAGGTCCCCGTCATCACCCGGCGCGGGCTGCATCTGGCTGAAATCGAGCGAACGCCTGTCCACGCGTGGCGGCGTGCCCGTCTTCATGCGTCGCGTCCGCAAGCCAAGGCGGCGCAGGGCTTCGGACAAGCCGGTCGAGGGCGCCTCGCCGATGCGTCCCCCCGGCGTCGCGGCCTCACCCGTGTGGCACAGGCCCGACATGAAGGTTCCGGTCGTCAGCACCAGGCTGCGCGCCCGGACACGACCCACATCCGTCGCGAGGGACCAGCCCTCCCGGTCGGGGGCGAAGCCCCGCGCCGAGGCCTCAAGGACCTGGACATACGTCGTCACGAGGCGGTTCATCCACGCCGCGTAGGCGTGCTTGTCGCATTGCAGGCGAAGGGCCTGCACGGCCGGCCCCTTGCTGGCATTGAGCACCTTGGCCTGGATGCGGCTGGCGTCGGCGGCGCGGGCCATCCAGCCCCCGAGCGCATCTACCTCGCGCACCAGCGTCGACTTGGCCGGCCCGCCGATGGCCGGGTTGCACGGCATCGCACCGAGCGTTGCCCGGTCCGACGTCACGAGCAGGACAGCCACGCCCAGGCGGTGGGCCGCCATGGCCGCCTCGATGCCCGCGTGGCCACCACCGACCACGACCACGTCCCAGACCCGATCCATATCCGCCATGCTATGCCATGCTCGAAGGCCACGGAGGAAGCCCCCTTGACCCACCCCTTGATGCGTATCGGCAGCGGCTATGACGTCCACGCCTTCGCCGAAGGACGCACCCTGGTCCTGGGCGGCGTCACCATTCCCGAGGCGACGGGCCTCGACGGAGATTCGGACGCCGACGCCGTGACCCACGCCCTGATGGATGCTCTGCTGGGCGCGCTGGCCCTCGGGGACCTGGGGACGCACTTCCCGCCCGGGGATATCCGGTTCAAGGGAGCCAGCAGCCTGGTCCTGCTGGACACCGTGATGGCCCTTGTCATCGAGGCGGGCTGGAGCCTGGGCAATGCGGACATGACCATCATCGCGCAGCAACCGCGCCTCAAGGCCTGGATACCCCGGATGCGCGAGGCACTGGCCGCCCGTCTGGGCGTCGACCTCGAGGCCGTGTCCGTCAAGGCCACGACACCCGACCACCTAGGCGCCATCGGCCGGGCAGAAGGCATCGCGGCGCAGGCCGTCGTGCTGCTGATCCGGAATTAGCATTAAATCTTCCTTCAATATCCGTTTCGAGCCACCGCAAACCGGGGCTCTTTGCTATCCTTTCGTTTACGTTAGCTTAACTACTGAGGAAAGAAACGATGGTCCGCAAGATTCTGGTCGCCGCTCTGGTGGCAGGCGTGATGGGCGTCGTGGGCACCGGCTCGATGGCCAGCGCCCACGACTGCGGTGGTGGCCAGGGCAGCTGCCCGGCCCCCAAGCCCACCAAGGAGCCCAAGTAGTCCCTATGTCCCGGCACCAAGGCCCCAGGGTTTCGCCCCTGCTGCTGCGGTTGCTCGAGGAACTGGGACATGGCCTCGATCAGGCGGACCGGCGCGGAGGCGCCGTCCCCGGTCGAGGCCTCGCTCCCTGGGAGCCGCCCGTGGACATCCACGAGCAGGCCGAGGCCTTCGTGGTGCAACTGGACGTGCCGGGCCTGAAGCAGGAAGACCTGGGCCTGCAAGTCGAGGGGCGCCACTTGCTGGTCACGGGGGAGCGTCTGCGCTTCGAGACCGAAGGCAGCCGGGTCCTGACAGGCGAGCGACCCCACGGTCGCTTCTCGCGGCAGGTGCCGTTGCCGGCCGATGTCGCCATCGAGCGCATCCGGGCCACGCTCAAGGACGGGGTGCTGTCCGTCTGGCTGCCGCGCGTCGAGGTCGCCCGGCCGCGCACCATCCCCATCGACACCAGCGAGGATTAAGCAGCATAATTTCCTTATTAAGGAATGCGCAAATCCCCGCAGCCTGACCTTACGTGAAGCACCCCCGCTTCACAAAGGAGTCGAGCCATGGGTCGTATCCTCTCCCTCGTCGCGTGCGCGCTGGTCGTGCTGGCCTCGTCGAACGTGGCCGTCGCCCACGACGGTCATGAGACCACCCCACCCCCAAGCCGAAGTCCACCAAGGACGTGCGCTGAACCGCGTCCCGCGTCGCAGGACCCCCTGGCCCCGGCCGGGGGGTCCTTGCTAATCGAGGTTCTCGACGACGAGCGCGATGCCTTGGCCCACGCCCACGCACATGGTGGCCATGCCATAGCGGCCGCCCGTGCGCCGCAGATGATGCACCAAGGTCGTCAGGATCCGCGCGCCGCTCATGCCGAGCGGATGGCCCAAGGCAATGGCCCCACCCAGCGGATTGACGCGATCGGGATTCAGGTCCAACTCCCGGATGCACGCCAGCGCCTGTGCGGCAAAGGCCTCATTGAGCTCGATGGCATCCAGATCACCGACAGAAAGGCCCGCCCGTGCAAGGGCCTTGCGCACGGCAGGCACGGGACCTACGCCCATCACCGCCGGATCGACACCCGCGACGGCCGACGAGACGACGCGGGCCAGCGGGCGGACGCCCTGCGGGACCTCGAGCGCACCCGAGGCGACAACCAAGGCGGCAGCGCCGTCATTGAGGCCACTGGCATTGCCTGCCGTCACGCTGCCGCCTTCGCGGAAGGCCGGCTTCAGGCGAGCCAAGCCCTCGAGGTTCGTCTCGGGGCGCGGATGTTCATCGACGGTAACCTCGACGACTTCCCCCTTCTTGCGTCCCGGAACGGAAACCGGAACCAGTTCGTCCGCGAAGAGGCCCTGCTGGCTTGCCCGCTCCCAGGCCTGCTGACTGCGAATGGCGAAGGCATCCTGGTCTTCACGTGAGATGGCGTGGCGCTCGGCGACATTCTCGGCCGTCTCGCCCATGGCGTAGGGGTGGTGGAGCGCCGCCAGCCGGGGATTGACGAAGCGCCAGCCCAGCGACGTGTCGTAGACCTGCAGGTCGCGGCTCCAGGCCTTGTCGGCCTTGGCCATCACGAAGGGGGCGCGCGTCATGGACTCGACGCCACCGGCGAGAAACATCCGCCCCTCGTCCGACCGGATGGCATGGCTGGCCGTGATGACGGCCTGAAGGCCCGACCCGCACAGGCGGTTGACGGTCTGTCCGCCCGAACCGATGGGCAACCCGGCGAGCAGAGACGCCATCCGGGCGACATTGCGGTTGTCCTCACCCGCCTGGTTGGCGCAACCCAGAATCACGTCCTCGAGGGCCCCGGGGTCAATTTGGCTGCGCCGCATGGCCTCTCCCAGGGCCAGGGCTGCCAGATCGTCAGGCCGAACGGCGGCGAGGGCTCCCCCAAGCCGCCCGATGGGCGTCCGTACCGCGCTGTAGATGAGGGCTTCGTGTGCGGCCAAGGATGCAAGCTCCGAAAGGGGAAAGGGTCAGTTGGAAAGGCGGCGCCGCAAGAGCGGGGCCAGCCGGAAACGCTCGCCCCCGAAGACCTGGGCGTTGGCCTCCAGGACGGCGGCCACTTGCCCCAATCCAAGGGCATCGCCCCAGGCGAGGGGGCCGTGGGGATAGTTCAGGCCCTGGCGAACGGCCCGGTCGATGAGCGGCGCTCCTGCGTCGGCCCCGGCCCAACCCTCGGCCCACGCGTGATGCGCCTCGTTGATGATGGCCGCGACCAAGCGACTGGCCACGGCATCGAGACCGGGCAGGACAGCATCGACATAGGGTCGCGTCCAGCCTGCCCCATCGGGAACCAGGGATTGCCCTGCGGCGTCCATCGCGTACCACCCTTGGCCATTCTTGCGGCCCAGTTGGTTGGCGTGGACCTGTTGCTGCTGGAGGACGTGCGGTCGGAATCTCGGCTCACCCGACATCCCGTCGAAAACGGCCCGCGAGACGGCGAGGTTGACGTCGATGCCGATGAGATCCATCAAGGTGAAAGGTCCCATCGGGAAGCCAGCGGCGCGCGCCGAGGCGTCGATGCCGGCCACGTCGCCCTCGCCGGCACCCAGCATGCGGACGGCCTCGAGGTAGTAGGGTCGTGCCACACGGTTGACCAGGAACCCCGGAGTGTCGGCCACCGTCACCGTCTGCTTGCCGAAAGCCGCCGCCAGGGCCTCGGCCTCGGCCAGCGACTCAGCGGACGATTGGCGCGCCCGGACGATCTCGCACAGGGCCATCCGCGGTACCGGATTGAAGAAATGCATGCCGACCACGCGCCCCGGGTCCGGTGCGACCGCAGCCAAGGCCGTCACGGGCAGGGCCGAGGTGTTCGAGGCCATCAGGGCGCCCGGCGCGAGGATGCTGCCCGCCTCGCGAAACAGCGCCTGCTTGACGGCGAGGTCTTCGTGGATGGCCTCGAGGAGCACGCGGGCACCGGCGAGACCGGGCAGTGCGTCCACCGCACGCAGGCGCCCGATGGTGCCTTCGGCCTCACCCTCGTCCACTTTGCCTTTGGCGGCAAGCTTGCGCAGATCCGCCGCAACGGCAGCGACGCCGCGTTCTGCCGCGCCCGGAAGCGCGTCGAAGACCACGACCTCGTGACCTGCCGCCGCCGCGACCTGGGCGATACCACGGCCCATGGTGCCCGCCCCGCATACCGCGAGGCGGCCACGCTCAGGCAGGTTGCTCAACGGACGGCTGCGACCTCGGTCTCCGAAGGAGCCGACCAAGCGGGCACCTTGAGACCCGCGGCCTCGATCAACGGATCGATCTCGGCCTTGAAGGCGCGACGCACCTCGTCGTTGTCCCGCTTCTTGAGGCCGTACTTGCGGTACATCGCGTTGCGGCGGGTATTGGGCCGACCGAAGATGTTCATGGTCCGCACGTACCACTTGTCGAGGGCTGCCTGGGCCTCGTCGTGGGTGGCCGGATCAGCTGCCAGTTTCTTGACCCAGAAGTTGCCGTGCCCGACGTGGGTGAGTTCTTCCTTGAAGATGAGCTCGATTTCCTTGGCCCACGGGGCATAGCTGCATTCGAGGACGTCTTCCAATTGGTGGCCGGCGCCCCGGTCCATGCAGAAGTTGAACATGATGAAATCCGACCAGGACTCGATCGGGTAGTAGAAGATGTTGACCCGCGTGTCGTCCTTGACGCGATCCGCGCCAATGTCCTGCTGCCCGTTCTCGAGCCGGAAGTTGTAGTCATGCTTGGCGATGTGGGCCTCGATGTCGACGCCCAGCTTCTCGAGCAACTTGTACATGGCCTTGGCATGGCGGATCTCGTCCTTGACGATCGAGGCCACGGCGAGCTTCTCGTCGATGGTCGGCGCCTTTTCGATCCACGGACCGTAGCCCAGCCCGCCCGCCAGTTCGGAATCAGCTTGCTGCAGCATCAAGTTGAGTAATTGCTCGTAGTAGTCGTCCGTCATCTCCTCGCGGCTGGTGATCTTTTCACCCCGCGCCAGACGATCCAACATCTCCTGCTCGGTGACCATGCGTACCTCCTCGTTCGACAGGCCTATAATCATTCTACCACCTGCCCTGCGGGTACCCTACGGGCAGGCTGGACAGCGAGGAACGAACGACAGGCAGGTCCGCCGCCACCCGACGAGGCCATCACGCCCCGGTGAAGGCCGGCGGTCGCTTCTCGCCGAAAGCCCTGACACCTTCTGCGAAGTCCGCAGTCCGTGCCGCCGTCTGTTGCATCTGGCTCTCGTAGAGCAGTTGCGCCGGGAAGTCGGCCTCGATGGCGTGGTCCAGCGCCTTCTTGAGCAGGCCGATGGCCCGGGTCGGTCCCGCCGCGAGGGCCTTGGCCCGGGTCATGGCCGCCTCGAGAACCTGAGCGCCGGGCACGACCTCGTTAACCGCTCCCCACGCCAAGGCCTTGTCGGCAAGCAGCTTGTCGCCCGTGGCCGCCAGCTCGAAGGCCCGGCCGGGGCCGAGCAGGCGAGTCAAGGTCCACGTGGCGCCGCAGTCGGGAATCAGACCGATCCGGATGAAGGCGACCGTCATGTAGGTATCCTGGGCCATGACGCGCATGTCGCATGCCAACGCCAGGCTGACACCCATGCCGGCGGCCACGCCCTGGATCGCGGCGATGACCGGTTTCGGCATCGCGCGCAGCTTCTCGAAGACGGGGTGGTACTTCTCACGCAGCATCCGCCCCACAGGAAGCGCGTTGGCCCGATCCGGGTCCATTTGCAAGTCCTGACCCGAGCAAAAGGCACGACCAGCCCCCGTCAGCACGACCGCTCGGACAGCCGGGTCACGCTCGACGACCTTCAGGGCCGCGAGCAGCTCGGCCTTCATCGCGTCATCGAAGGCGTTCATCTTGTCGGGACGACACAACGTAATGCAGGCGACAGCCCCATCCACGATCAGCGAGATGGTGGTGTAAGGCGCCGTGGGGGCGACAGCGGTTTCCGACACGGACAGTCCTCCCTAGCGGCCAATGAATCGGGCCGGACGCTTCTCGACGAAGGCCTTCATGCCTTCCTTCTGGTCCTCGGTGGCAAACAGGCCGTAGAAACGCTGACGCTCGGCATCGAGGCCCTCAGCCAAGCTGGTCTCGAAGGCCTTGTCGACGGACTCGGTCGCCATGCGCAAAGCCATCGGTGCCTTGGCCGCGATGGCGCGCGCCATCTCGCCCACTTCCTCCTCGAAGACCTCGAGGGGCCAGACCCGGCTGACCAGCCCGTGGGCCAAAGCCTCCTGCGCCGAAATCTGTCGTCCAGTCAGGATCATGTCCATCGCCAGGGCCTTGCCGACGGCCCGGGTCAAGCGCTGGGTGCCCCCTGCGCCCGGAATCACGCCCAGGTTGATCTCGGGTTGACCGAACACGGCATTGTCTGCCGCCACCAGCAAGTCACAAGCCATGGCAAGCTCGCAGCCCCCGCCCAGGCAAAAGCCCGAGACGGCTGCCAGCAGGGGCTTGCGCACCCGACGCAGGCGATCCCACAGGGCGATGGTATCCCGGGTCAGCATGTCGACGGGACTGGCCTCGGCCATCTCCTTGATGTCGGCACCGGCGGCAAACGCACGCTCAGACCCGATGAGGACCATGACCCGCACGTCCGGGTCGGCATCGAGCGCCAGCGCGGCATCCGTCAGGGCCGTCATCAACGACGGTGACAGAGCATTCAGGGCCTTGGGCCGGTTCAGACGCAGCCACGCGACGCCATCTGCACGGGTCACGATGAGTTCGTCCGTCGACAGGACGTCGGGAGACTGGGTGGTCATCGCGCCTCTGCCTCCATCCGCGCCAGTTCTTCGGGCCGCCCGAAAGTGTCGACCAATTCGGTGATGATCCGGTCCTCGTGTTCGGGCTGGAAGGCCACATGCAGGCGAGCGGCCAGATCGTCCCGCATGCGCCGGTAGACGAAGATGGCATACATCAGGGCCTGACCGATGGCCGCAGGCTCGGGCCCCGGGCAGGTCTGCGCCATCGACCAGGCAAGGTCCTCGGGGATGACGGCCTCGTCGCGGGCCTTGGGGTCCTCGGCCACCAGGCGACCGATCTCGAAGACCAGATCGCGCAGGTGCTGCATGTGCTTGATGGCCTTCCAGGGCTTGCCGCGCTGGACAAAGCCGAACGTCACCCACAAGTCGACCCAGAACTGATGGTTGATCTGCCCCAGGCGCTCCCACGGCTCGAGCATCACCTCGGGCTCGGGCACGCCGTCGATGTCGACCCGGACGACGATAAGGTCGGCCAGCAGGGCATCGAGTGAGCCCTCGGGACGATCGACCCGGTACAGGGGCCGTCCAAGCGTTTCGATGATCTGGTACCGATCCTGGGGCGGTACGGCTCCCTGGACCTCGATCTCGATGGCGATGGCGCCATCGGAACGTACCTGCCACCGACGGACCCGCGGATCATGCTCCAGCAAGCCCTGTGCCCGATGGACCAATGCATCGACGTCCCGCATCAGGCATTCCCCCCGGACATGGTGGCGCCGCAATGGCCGCAGAAGCGATGGCCAACCGGCAGGTCGGTCGCCCCGCAAGAAGCACACGTGGCGAAGGCAGGCCCGTCGGGCAGTTCGGCACCATGCCCGGTTGCGACGCGGTCACGCAGCATCGCGTAGTCGACGTGGCGCTTCTCGACGAACGCCCCCAGGCCCTCGGCCGTCTCGTGGACGCCGGCATGAAGCGTCAGCCAGTCCCGGGCGTGGCCGATGGTCTGGTAGTAACTGAAGTCCTTCCAGAAGTCGACTTGCTGCTTGGTGTAACGCGTACACTCTGGCAACTTGTTGACTAGCTTGTCCACAATCTCATCAACAACAGCATCCAGGTCAGCCCGAGGCACGACGCGGTTGACGAGGCCCCAGTCCAGTGCCTGCAGCGCCGGCACTTCCTCGCACAACATCAGCATCTCGCGGGCGCGCCTGTCCCCCATGATGATGGGCAGCCACTGCGTGGCGCCGGCCGCCGGCACCGAACCGCGCGCCGGCCCCACGTGCCGGATGTAGGCATCCTCGACCATCACGGCCAGGTCGCAGGCCATGTTGAACTCGTTGCCGCCGCCGACCACAAGACCATTGAGGCGTGCCACCGAGGGCTTGCCCACCCGACGCAACTGCTCGAGAGCCGCCGTGAAGGCCCCCATCCACTTCCAGTAGTCCTGAGGCCGCGCGAGGAAGGCAGTCTGCTCCTTGACGTCCGCGCCCGTGCAGAACGCCGTCTCGCCTGCACCCGTCAGGACCACGACGGCCGCGTCGTCGTCCATCGAGGCGTCCTCGAAGGCCTGGCGCAGTTCGAGCAGCGTCGGCAGATTCAGGCAGTTCAGGACACCGGGCCGGTTGATGGTGACGGTCGCCCTGCGTCCGCCCTTGGTGTAGAGGATGTTGCGGAAGCCGAAGCTGTCGGCAGGGCGACCGGCGAGTCGGAAATCCGGGGCCACGGCCGTCATGCGTCCGCTCCGGCCGCGACGGCGGGGTCCCACGCCTCGGACTCGGCAAGATGCGCGGTCCAGCCGGCGCCCGCGATGTCTTGGATGTTGGCACCGGCAGCGGCCCACTCGGGGGTCTTCGCGGCAGCCTTGAAGGCCGCGGCGTCGGCAAAGTTGACGAGGGCCACCATCCAAGTGTCGGCGCCCGTGCCGACGACCTGGCGCGAGGGCTTGAGCACCGTACATGAAGCCAGTCCCGGCACGCGCGCAAGCAACGGCAGATGCTCCTCGCGATAGCGGCGTTCGAACTCCTCGGGGTTCGCCGGCGTCGCATACGTGGCCATGAACGTGAACATCGTCACCCTCCCCATGGGCCGCCCCATCACGGCCGGCCTCCGTGATACGCCGGGCAGCCAGCAGCGTCAAGGCAAACATGACGGAGGCCGGCCATCCGATTGGCCGACGAACACCGCGTCGGGGGTACAATGGCATGAATGAAACCGTCTCCGCTTCGCGTCGGCCCGATGTTGCCCCACATCGACCTCGCCAACGCCATCACGCTGGCCGGGCTCGCAATGGGCCTTCTGGCGTCCTGGCTGGCCATCCAGGGGCAGCCAAACCTGGCCCTCGTCGCCCTGATCTGGGCGGGCATCGCCGACATGCTGGACGGACCGGTCGCGCGCAACCTGCCGCGCTCCGAGATGGCATCCGGGATGGGCAAGGAGCTGGATAGCCTCGCGGACATGTGCTCCTTCGGCTTCGCGCCGGCGATCATCTCGTTGCAACTGGGCCTCGGGCACTTCCCCCTTGCCGTCCTGTCCGTATTCGTCTACCTCGGAGCCCCGGCCATTCGCCTCGCCTACTTCAATCGCCAAGGCCTCGAGGTCACCGGGGGCCGCCCGATGTTCACCGGCCTCCCCGTGACCTCCGTGGCCGGCATCCTGCCCCTGGCCGGCCTGGCCCTGCCCGTGCTGCCCGAAGCGTGGCGCGTCCCGTTCCTGTGTGGCGTCCTGCTCCTGCTCGCCGCAGCCATGGTCTCCGGTCTGCGCATCCCCAAGCCGCGCAAGGCCGGCGTAGTCGTCGCAGGCCTGATGGCGCTGACCCTGACCTTCCTGCACGTCCAGGCCGCCTATCGGCAGCTGGCGCCCGCTACGGCCGAGGCTGCAAGGCTCGTCGATACTCCGTGACCGGCGACTGGGCGTCCCCGCCGGGACCCGGCCTCATCCGCAATCGGCACGACGGCACCTGGTTCCGTGAGATCGTCCACGGAGGGTGGGCTGTTCAGGCGCTCTACGGGCCACCTTTCACCCTGGGACTCAGATGGCTGCTGGCCCACGTGCCCGCCGTCAGTCGCGCCTACGGACGCCTTCAGGAACGCCCGGCAAGTCGGCTGGCCATCGCTCCCTTCATCCGGCGCTTCGGCCTGGACACCACGGAGTTTCTCGAGGCACCCGAGTCTTTTCCGCACTTCAATGCCTTCTTTGCACGTCGCCTGAGGTCCGAGGCCCGCCCCCTCGATCCCGACCCTGACCGGTTGCTGTCGCCGGGCGACGGCAAGATCCTCGTCTTTCCCAGCATCGGCACGCATCTCGAGATGCCTGTCAAGGGCGCGGCCGCACGGCTGGAAACCCTGCTCGGCAGCCCGGACCTAGCGGCGGCCTACCGGGGCGGCAGCGGCCTGGTCCTGCGCCTTGCCCCCTACGACTACCACCGGTTCCACTTTCCGGCGTCGGGTCAGGCAGGGCCCACCAAGACCCTCGCAGGCCCCTTGCACTCGGTTCATCCCCTGGCCTTGGCACGGGTACCAGGGATTCTCGAGGCCAACTTGAGAACCCTGACCTTCCTCGACACCCTGGCCTTCGGGCGCCTTGCCCTCATCGAAGTGGGTGCGCTCTGCGTGGGCTCCATCGTCCAGACGCATGAACCCGGCCCCATCACCCGAGGCCAGGAAAAGGGCCATTTCGCCTTCGGGGGATCCACCACCCTGCTGCTGGCCGAACCGGGCCGTGTCCGTTTCGACGAGGATCTCGTGGCGGCGAGCCTGCGTGGTGTCGAGGTGCAGGTCCGCATGGGCTCTGCCATCGCGACACGCGGCTGAATCGGGCACGTGACGGGCACCGTCCGCCGCGCGCAAGGTAGAATCAGGACATCGGGAGGGTTCCTGCATGTCCGTCTTCGCTGCACGCCGCCAGCGCTTCCTCGAGGCCCTCGGCCAAGGCGTCGCCATCCTGCCCACGCGTCCTCACGCTGTCCGCTCCCACGATGTCGAGCATCCCTACCGCTTCGACAGCGACTTCTGGTACCTGACGGGTTTCGGTGAGCCTGATGCAGTAGCCGTCTTCGTACCCGGCAGGGCTGAAGGCTCGTTCATCCTGTTCGTCTCGCCGCGGGACCCCGAACGAGAGGTCTGGACCGGACGCCGTGCCGGTGTCGAAGGCGCCGTGGCGCGCTTCGGCGCCGACGAGGCCCACTCCATCGAGGACCTCGACAAGGTCCTGCCAGACCTGATCCGGGGTCAGCAACGCGTCTGGTTCCCGTGGGGCCGGGACGCTGCTTGGGACCAGCGGGTCCGCAGTTGGGTCGATACGCTGCGTGGCAAGGCCCGGATGGGCATCACACCGCCCTCCGAGATGGTCGACCCGTTGCCGATCCTGCACGAGATGCGCCTGTTCAAGGAAGCGGCCGAGATCGGCCTGATGCGGCGTGCCGCAGACATCGCCGCCGAGGCACATCTGTCTGCGATGCGGGCCGCGGCACCGGGCGCCCACGAGTACCAGTTGCAGGCCACGCTCGAGTACGTCTTCCGCTTGCGGGGCAGCCAAGGTCCTTCCTACCACCCCATCTGCGGTTCAGGAGCCAATGCCTGCATCCTGCACTACAACGAGAACGACGCGGTACTGCGCGACGGTGACCTGGTCCTCATCGATGCCGGATGCGAGGTGGAGGGTTACGCTTCGGACATCACGCGCGCCTTCCCTGTCAACGGCAAATTCTCGCCAGCCCAGCGCGCGGCCTACGACGTCGTGCTCGCCGCGCAGCACGCGGCGATAGCTCGCTGCGTGCCCGGAATCGCCTTTGATGACGTGCACGGCGCAGCCCTTGACGTGCTGGTCGAAGGCCTCGTCGACTTGGGGATCCTTGCGGGCGATCCGGCCGAGCTCAAAGCCACTGGCGCGTTCAGGCCCTACTACATGCACCGCACGAGCCATTGGCTTGGGCTCGATGTCCACGACGTGGGCAGCTACAGGCAAGGCGGCGCCTCACGGACCCTGAAGCCCGGCATGGTGCTGACCGTCGAGCCGGGCCTGTACCTGGCTGCCGGAACACCTGGCCTCGATGCACGCTGGCACGACATCGGCATCCGCATCGAGGACGACATTCTGGTGACGGAAACGGGACCGGACAACCTTACGGCAGGTGTCACGACGGACCCCGATGCCATCGAGGCCTGGATGGCGGCAGGCCCTGAGCCGGCCCTGAGCCTGCGTTAGGCGCTAATCGACCAGGCCCCGCAGCGCCTTGGACACCAGACCATCCTGACCCACTGCTGCGGCGTGCCGCTCGGCACCGGTCGTCGCCCACTCATTCAGTGCCTTGCGCCACTCGGGCTTGGCCGCCCGGATCGCGGCACGATGCCGCACGACGCCCTCGTCCACAAGGGCACGCATCTTGCCGGCGATGCCCTTTTCCATCGATTTGAAGACCCGATTGTGCCGCTGGAGGCCCGAACCATAGATTTTGAGCACCTGTCGGCGCTGGGCTGAATCAAGCAACACCAAGGCGACATCCTGACGCTTGGCGCCAAGGTAGATGCGATTGTCGATCTGGTTGCGCGCCGCACTCAACACCAGTTGGACACCCTTGTCATGGGCGCGGACACCAACGCGCAAGCCCTTGTCGAGTGCCTTGGTGGCCATATCGAGCCCCTTGGACGCAGCCTTGGCGAGATCCGCCTTCCGGGCAGCCTGAGCCGCTGCGACGGCATCCTCGAGCCTTCCGGCCACACGCAGGTGACTGGCGACGCCGTTGCGGGCCAACTGCCGGCTGATTGCCACGGCGTCACGGCCGATGCGCGGAACGGATGCCGCCACGCGACCTGCTCCGGCAACGACTCCAGGTGCCACCTTGGGCGCCACCTGTGCTGCCTTGCCGACTGCCTGCCAAATGCCCACGCGTTCATCCCCCTGGCTTCCCCCCCGGAAGCCAAGAGGACTATCGCCCGGAAGTCGCCCGGGTTGCCCAAGGTCAGGTTAAGTCTTCGGAGCTAATGCGCCCTGAGCGCCTCTCGGGCTTGCGCCGCGATGTGCCAAGGCTGCTCGGCATAGATATCGTCGAACATCGTCCGCATTTCGGGCTGGGGCGTCTGCTCAGCCTCTTCAACCGCCCGTTCGATCTCTTTGCGAACATCGGCCAGGACCGCTGCGCGCTCGGCCTCGGACAACCCCAAGGCATCCGCCATCCGAGGCAGGGGGTCCTTCTTGCGCCAAGCTTCGAGTTCAGTTTCCGGCCGGTACTTCGTCGGATCGTCCGACGTGCTGTGAGCACCCAGCCTGTAGGTCATGGCCTCGACCAGCGTCGGCCCACCGCCCGTGCGCGCTCGGTGCAGGGCCTCGGCGACGACCTGGTGCACCGCCAGGGCATCATTGCCATCGACCCGTACGCCGTGCAGGCCGAGCGCCGGTGCACGACGGACGATCTCCCCTGCCGTCTGACGCGCCGTCGGAACGGAAATAGCCCAACCGTTGTTCTGACAGACGAAGACGACCGGGGCCCTGCGTCGGGCCGCAACCGTCATCCCGGTGTGAATGTCACCCTCCGAGGAGGTGCCATCGCCGAAGTAGGTAATGACGGCGCCGGGTTCCCCCTTGGCCTGCTTGGCCATGGCGGCACCCACCGCCTGCGGCACCTGATTCCCCACCGGCGCACTCACCGACACGAAGTTGACTTCGCGGAAGCTGTATTCGGGCGGCAGGTTGCGGCCGATGATGCTGTCTGCGGCGTTGGCATAGAGATGATGGAAGAGGCGGACGGTCGGGATACCGCGCACCAGCGCAAGCGCGTGCTCTCGATAGCTGGGAAAGGCCCAGTCATCGGCCTCGAGCGCGAAGGCGCTGCCGACGATGGCCCCTTCCTGGCCCTCGGAACCCAGCCAGGAGCCGATGCGGCCCTGGCGCTGCAACGCGATGGCCCGGTGGTGAATCTCGCGCATCAGCAACATCGTCCGGTACAGCCTGTGCTGTTCCGACAGGGCCAGCAAGGCGGGCGACGCGGTCGAGATCGTGGGCAGCATGCCGTCGATCATAGCGCGAACCGCCGGTGGACGGTCAGTGTCCGAGCGGGCAACCGCCGCCGGGGGGGTCCTCACGACGGGGTGCCGGGGCCGAAGCGGACCAACCCGCCACGCCGTCGCCGAGGCGCGAGCGAACCTGCCACAACATCGGGAAGGCGCGGCGCTCGAGCGTGGTCTTGAGGTAGGCGACACCCTCCGAGCCACCGGTGCCGGGCAACTCGCCGATAATCCGGGAAACCACCATCACATGGTGGTATCGCCATTGGGCGAGCAAGGCATCGAAGTCCACGAGCGACTCGGCCAACATGTAGAGATCGACGTTGGCCTCGTAGTTGCGGTACAGCAGTTCGAGCGCCTCTTCGTGGCCCACGCCGGGGAAGCGGTGGGTCAGGACGCCCAGGAATCCCTCCCAGAGCGTCTTCCGACTGCCGTAGTCCCGCAAGCCCTGCTGCATCTCGGGACGCTGCGCAAAGAAATTCATGTAGGCCTCGTCACGAAGGCCGGCAAGAAACTCGATCTCGCGGAACTGCAAGGACTGGAAGCCGCTGGCCGGCCGCAGGATGTCGCGGAACTCGGCAAACTCCTGCGGGGACATGGTCTCGAGCACGTGGATCTGGTGCAGAAGCAGGTCCTGTACCCGGGTGACCCGCCGCATGAAGTGGTGCGCACGCAGCACCTTGCGCTCGACCATGCAGGTCATCGCCACATCGAGCTCATGCAGCATCAGCTTGAACCAGAGTTCGTAGGCCTGATGGATGACAATGAAGAGCAGTTCGTCGTGGTGGGGCGGATCCGACTGGGGCTGCTGGAGCTCCAGCATCTCGCGGATCCTGAGGTAGTCCCCGTAGGTCATGGCCTCGGGTCCGGGAGCGTCCGGCAGTCGGGGGGCCGTCATGCGCCGATGGTACCATGGGCCCTGCGGCGCGGTCGCTGGGGACCGGACGCCGCTTCGACTGAGGAAGATCCCGATGTTCCCGCTCAACAAGGGTGGTGCGCCACCGCAGGCTCATGTCGGCCTGCCCGAAGGCACCGTCGAGGAAGAATTCGGCCGCAGCGGCTTCTTCGGACGTGCGACCCACCTTTACCATCGGCACGCACCGACCGGATGGACCCGAATCGAGGGCCCCACCCGCCCCCGGGCCATGCACGCGACAGCCCTCGTCCCGCCCGACCATCTTGATGCCCGCGGCCTGCCCCAGCCCTTTCTCCGAAATGCCGACGTCACGCTTTGCATGTCCCGGCGCCAAGACGCCATGCCGTTCTGGTTCCGTGACGCGGACCGCGACCTCGTCCATTTCGTCCACCGCGGCACGGGCCTGCTCGAGACGGACTTCGGCCCGTTGCGCTACGAACCGGGCGACTACCTCGTCATCCCCCGCGGCATCACCCATCGCTGGGTTCCGGACACCGGTTCGGAACAGGTCCAGCTCGTCATCGAATCCGCGACCGAGATCCGCCTGCCCGAACGCGGCATGCTGGGCCCTCATGCCCTCTTCGATCCGGGCATCATCCGCACGCCCGAGCCCGAGGCCCACGAGGCCACCGGTGAATTCGAGGTCCTGATTCGCCGTCGCGGCACCTTCACCTCGGTCTGGTATCCCTTCCATCCCCTCGACGTGGTGGCCTGGAAAGGTGACGCGACGGTCTGGCAACTCAACGTCCGAGACATACGACCCGTTGTCTCGCCGCGCTACCACCTACCGCCTTCCGTCCACACCACGTTCCTGGCACAGAACTTCGTCATCTGCTCGTTCCTGCCAAGGCCGCTCGAGACCGGAGACCCTACCGCACTGCGCGTGCCGTTCTTCCACCGCAACGCAGACTTCGACGAGGTCATCTTCTATCACGACGGGAACTTCTTCAGCCGCGACGGCATCCGCGCCGGTTGGGTCACGTACCATCCCTACGGCATCCATCACGGCCCTCATCCCCGGGCCCTCGCCAACCAGCACCTGAAGCACGAGACGGACGAGCAAGCCGTCATGGTGGACACCCGCAACCCGCTGGAAATCGTCCCGGAAGCCGCCCACGTCGACTGGGCCGAGTACCCCGATACGTGGAACCGGCAGGTCAATCCCGCGTAGCGGCTCGCTGGCGGTTGCGGATGGCCCGCACGGCGGCGCGATGCGCGGCATGCGTCCGGCTGAAGACGTGGCTGCCGTCCCCCCGGGCCACGAAGTAGCGCATGTCCGTCCCCACCGCATCACGCACGGCCAGAATGCTGGCGAGCCCCGGGTTGCAAATGGGCCCGGGCGGCAACCCGCGAACCCTGTAGGTATTCCACGGGCTGTCGATGGCAATGTCCCGACGCGTCAAAGGCCGGTCGACCGTCTGACGGAACCCCAGCACGTATTCGACCGTAGGATCGGAGCCGAGCGGCATCCCCGCCTCGAGGCGCCCCAGGAAGACACCGGCAATCAAGGGCCGCTCGCCGGCAAGCACGGCCTCGCGCTCGACAATGGACGCCAGCACCAGCCAGGCGCGCGGCGACAATCCGTGGGTTCCCTGGCGCAGCAACGGCAACGCGACCTGCCCGAACCGATCGAGCATCCGGCCGATGAGGGTCTCGGCACGCCCGGCAAGGTCGGGCAAGGCATAGGTATCGGGGAAGAGGTACCCCTCGAGTGTCGCGCCCTCGGGCAGGTCAGACAGCCACGGCCTTCCCTCGGCAAATCGGGCGGGCTCCCGGCAGAGGGCGTCCCACGTGGCGGCTTGCCCCACGCCCTCCTTGCTCACCAGCTGGGCGAGGCCAGCAAGGTCCGTTCCCTCGGGCACGGTCACGCGACGGGGCATCGGCCGGGCCTCGTCAAATACGGCCAGGACCTCACGCACGGCGAGGGCGCGTGACAGCCGATAACGACCGGCACGCCATCGCTGCGGCTGAGCCACGAGACGCGCCATGACGCGAAAGACCGCCGCATTCCGGATCAGGCCTTCCTCGGCGAGCCTTGCCCCCAAGGACGCCGGCCCTTCCCCAAGGCGCAGTTCGACATTGATGGCCTTGTCATCGTCGGCATCAACGGGGGCACAGGCCGAAGCGAACATGCCGATGACGACCGCCGCCACCGCTACGAGACCGGTCAAGCCTGCGACCCAAGGCAGCAAGGCCTCAAGTCCGCCTCCCTGCCGCTCATTGCGCCGCGTAGACCGGCCCTGCTTGCTTGCGCGCGGCAAGACCTAGCCCCGGATGATCCGGCCGAGGAAGATGTCGGCCGCCAGGGTCACCGTGCCCTCGGGATCGGTCCCGGGATCCTGGGCCGATGTCGGGGGCTGGCTCGTCGCCTCGCCCTCGGTCGCTGGACGGGGGACGAGCTCCTCGGGTCGCCCCTGCAGCGGAGTCTGGTCGCCCTCATCACCGGGAGGCGGCCCTTCCGGAAGCGGAGCATACCAAGCCTCGTCATCCACAGGTTCGAGCCCTGGTGTTGAGGGCAGTACGACTGGCGCCGGGGGTGTCGCGCCCGGGGGAGGGACAGCGGGAGCCACCGGCCCTGGTGGAGACGACGCTGGCGCCGGGGGGAAACCTGCAGGAGAAACCGGGGGAGAGGCGGGGCGGGGCGATGCGGCAGGGCGAGCCTGAGCCCCTTGGCCCCGCCCGAGCGACAGCATGTCCAGGCTCGTGTCGGGCCTGAAACAGCCCCGGATGACGCCCTCGAGCTCGTTGCGTCCTTCCAGGCCCTTCCTGTAGGTATCAATCTCCTTGTTGAGCGTCAGCACGACCCGATTGGCCGCGGCATCCCAGAACGCCGTGTGCAAGGACCCCAGCAGCATCTGGGCGCGCCGCGGGTGCATGCCCCGCCGAATCGCATCGCTGACGAGGGCCCTGACATCCTCTCCCCGGGGCTCCGGTGCGACCGGTGAAGCAGCCGTCCGGGCAAGCGCCGAGGGCGGCGGAGCAGGCGGCCTCGCAGGCACCGCCACGACCGCGGGAGATACGACAGGTGCCGGATTGCCTTGCGCCCGGTCCTGGCGCAGGGCTTCACCAAAGGCCCCGCCTTCGTCTCCCGGCAGCGGGGGTGGGGGCAAGGAGGGACCTGCAAACGGCGCGGGCACGGCCACAGGTGCTGGCCCAGCCGGCGGAGGCAGCACCGGCGTCGGGACAGGAACAAGCGAGGAGGCAGCGACACCCGGGGCAGAGGGCGTACCCAGCGCCGCGACACGCCGCTCCAAGGCGGCGAGACGGGACTCGAGCGTCGTCACGACCGCGGCAGGCACGCCCCGGTCCTCACCTGCGGCATGCGCGGTACCGGCGAGCGGCCGCGTCATCCGCAGCAGCGCGACCTCGAGCCAGACCTGCCACTGCGGTGTCCCGCGCATGATGCCGTCTGTCTCGCGCAAGATGCCCAGGTAGGCATCCGTGACGGCTTCCGGCGCACGTGCCGCCTGGGCACGCAGTCGCGCCACCACTTCGTCGCCTCGCACCGCGCCATCCAGGGCATCCCCGGCAACCCGCAACAGGACCAGATCCCGGGTCCAAGCCAGCAACTCGCGCAGGACGGCCCGATGGTCGTGACCGGCAGCCAGGATCTGCCTTGCGGCATCCATGGCCCCGACCGCATCCCCGTCCAGCAGGCATTCGCCCAGGGCCAACACGGTGTCCTCGGAGACCAGGCCGAGGGCCTCGGAGACAGCGCGAGCCGAGAGATGGCGCAAGCCTGCAGCGTCGGGCTCCACGGTGGCGGCGACCTGCTCCAGCAGCGAGAGTCCGTCGCGCAAGCCGCCATCAGCCCTACGGGCCAGCTCGGCCAGCGCGGGTGCATCCGGCACGATGCCCTCGCACGAAGCGACGTGCTTGAGCCGGTCCGTCAGGTCCTGGAGGGGGATGCGGCGGAAGTCGAAGCGCTGACAGCGCGACACGACCGTCGGCAGGACCTTGTGGACCTCGGTCGTCGCCAGGACGAACGTGCAGTGGGGCGGCGGCTCCTCGAGGGTCTTGAGCAGCGCGTTCCACGCCGCATCCGTCAGCATGTGGACCTCATCGATGATGAAGACCTTGGCCGCACCCTGCAAAGGTGCCAGGCGAGAGCGCTGCTGCAACTCCTGGATGTTCTCGATGCCGCGGTTGGAGGCGGCGTCGATCTCGATCACGTCGAGGTGGGCCTTGTCCTCGATGGCCCGGCAAGCGCTGCAGCGGCCGCACGGGTCCCGACCCTCGCGCGCTTCGGCGGCCCCACCCACGCAGTTCAGCGCCTTGGCAACCAACCTCGCCGTCGTCGTCTTGCCCGTGCCGCGAGGCCCGGTGAAGAGGTAGGCATGAGTCAGACGCCCCTGGCGGATCTCGTTTCGGAGCGTCCTGCTGATGGGGTCCTGGCCCTCCAAGTCCCCGAAGGTCTGGGGTCGGTACTTGCGATACAGCGCCTCGTGCCTGGCCATCAGGTCCATCGTACCACCCGAGGAAATTCACGGAATCTTCCGGAAATCGGCAAGTTCCCGAAGCCAAGGGACGATTAAGCAAGGGTAAAATCGGTTGTACCCCCTGCCGTCCCCGGAGACACCGTGAAAAAATCCTTTGGCGCCGTGCTCGCCATGATGGTTGCCGCCACCGCCGGTTGCGGACAGCCCACCGCAGAGGGCCGGTTGGGCACCCAGGGCACACGCAGCGTCCGCTCCTACGCGTCCTTCCAGCAGGGCGATCGCCAGATCGTCCGCATCCGCTTCAAGGACGAGCGACAGCTCGAGACCCTCTCCAAGCTGGGTCTCGACCTCTTCGAGAACGTCGACATGCAAGCCGGCACCGTCGATGGCTCCGTGACCGCCCGCGACGAGGCGTCACTGCGTCAGGCCGGCCTCACCTACCAGGTGCTGCAGCGTCCCGCTCAGGTCATGGAAGTCGCCGGGTCGTTCATGGCCGGCTACCACACCGTGGATTCGCTCTACGCCGACTATCGCAAGCTGGTCGAGGCCGCTCCGGGCATCGCCCGGATCCAGACCCTTGGCAAGTCGCTTCAGGGCAATGACATCATCCTCATCCGCATCACCTCGAAGCCCGAGGCTGACCTGCCCGGCATCCTGATCGACTCCGGGCACCACGCCCGCGAACTGCCTCCCGTCGAGGTCAGCTTCCGCCTCGTCAGCCACCTGCTGAGCAACTATGGCAAGGACGAGCGGATCACCCGCCTGATCGACACCCGCGACATCTGGGTGGTGCCCGTCGTGAATCCGGACGGCCGCAAGAACGTCGAATCTGGCGACGCCTGGTGGCGCAAGAACATGCGTCGCAATGCCGACGGCTCGCAGGGCGTGGACATCAACCGCAACTACGACGACCATTGGACCCAGGGCAACAATCGCGGTTCGGCCGATGATTTCCACGGCACGGCCCCGAACTCGGAACCCGAGACCCGGGTCATGGCCAAGGTCTTCGACATGAAGAAGTTCAACGTCTCGGTCGACATCCACAACTACGGCGGCATGGTCCTGTGGCCCTTAGGCTTCTCCAAGGAAAAGACGAAGGACGAAGTCACCTACCAGAAGCTCGCCGACAAGATGACCAAGCCCATCCGCTACCGCGCCGGCTCGATCTCGCGGACGCTCTACAACACCTACGGCGACTTCTCGACCTGGCAGTACGTCAAGCACGGCACGATTGCCTTCGGCATCGAGCTCAACGACTCGGGCTTCAGCCCCCCCTTCCGCGAGGTCGACGAGGACTGGAACGAGTGGCGTGACAACCTGCTGTACCTGATCGACATCTCGGCCGACCCGCGGGCCGCTGCCGCCAGGCTGTGAGGTAGACCGTCGTCCCCCCGCTGACGGCCCCGTTGCCGGAACCCGGCTCTCCTTCGAGGGAGCCGGGCCTCCTGCTGCTTGCCGCAGCCTGGCTGCTGCCCGTCCTGCCCGCCCTCTCGGCCCTGCTGCTCCTGGGTTCTTCGGGCCTGCTGTGGCTGCGACGGCGGCGCGTCCCCCTCGGACCTCACCCCGTAGGCCGGTCCTGGCTGTGGCTGATTGGAGCCACGCTTCTGGCCGTGGCCTGCTCCAGTCATCCGGAACGCTCGTGGTTGGCCCTGCCTGTCGCCATCACCTACCTGGCGATCACGTGGGGCGGCGGCCATCTGCTGCGGGTCGCGGAGTGGCGCCAGCGTTGGCTGATGGCGCTCTTCTGGGGCCTCGTGCCATGGGTCCTCGTCGGCATGGTGGTCGTCTTGACAGACTGGCACACCGTCATCCCGCTCGGGCCGGGAGAGGTGCGCCTCGGCACCGAGGACGGTCGGCTCAACTCCGTCTTCTTCCATCCCAATGTGCTCGCCGGCTACCTCCTGCTGGTGGGTCCTCTGGCCACCACGCTCTGGCCTCGGCGACCGTGGCGGACGGCAGCCGCGTTTGCCATCCTGGGCCTCGGGCTCCTGCTGACCCGATCCCGCTCCGCGTGGATTGGCGCGGCAGCCGTCGTCCCCGTCCTGCTCGTCCTGCGCCACGCGCTCGTGCCTCCGCTCGAGCGGCAGCAGGCTCGCAGGACGACCCTCGTGATCCTCGGGGTGCTCGCGGGCTGCCTTCTGTGCACGTTGCCGGTCTGGGCCCCCAGGCTCCATAGCCTGATCGAGCCGGACATCGTCAGCAACGAGGGGCACAAGCTGGTCTGGGCGGCCGCCATCGACATGGCACAGGCGCGTCCGTGGACCGGCTGGGGCCCGGGTACATGGACCCTGATCTACCCCCGGTTCCGCTATCCGGCAGAGTTCGAGCACCTGGTGCACGCGCACTCCGTCTATCTGCACCTCGCGGCCGAGTACGGGCTACCCGTGCTGGTCGCCTTCCTCGCCATGGTCCTGAGCGTGATACGTCGGGCCGTCGAGGCTGTCCGTCAGGGCCCCGACGGCGCCCAGGTCGCGGCGTTGGCCTCGGGCGTCGTGGGTTACATGGTGATGGGTGTCTTCGAGTTCACGCTCGCCGAGGGACGCAACAGCATCCTGTTCTTCAGCGAGCTGGGCCTGCTGCTGGCACTGACTCATGCTCCAGCCGAAGGGCGCGATCCGCCACAGCCAACCAAGCCGGTCGATGCGTTACGACCAGCAGCGTCGTCTCTCCCTTGAGCGCGGCGACCCGCTGGACGATGTCCTCCTCGAGGGCCTCGTCCACGGCACTGGTGGCCTCGTCGAGAATGAGCAGCCGCGGACGGCGGCACAACGCCCGCGCGAGCGCCAAACGCTGCCGCTGACCACCCGACAGCCCCCCGCCGCCATCCCCGAGCAGCGTATCAAGGCCCTGGGGCAACATCGCGACGAAACCCCAGGCGCCCGCACGCTCGAGGGCCTCGCGCAAGACATCTTCCGGAAGCTGGCCTGCATCCTCGACCAGATTGTCGCGCACGGTCCCTTGTCGCATCAGCGGGTCCTGCGGCACCCACGCAAGTTGGCGACGCCATGAAACTGGATCCAGATCACGCAAGTCCAGGCCGTTGACCTCGACGCGCCCGGATGCCGGCTCGCGCAGGCCCAGCAGCAGGGCAAGCAAGGTGCTCTTCCCCGCGCCGGAAGGACCAGTCAGGACCGTAAGGCCGCCAACGGGCACCTCGAGATCGAAGGGGCCAAGGGCGACGTCTCCCCCCGGATACCGATAGGTCACGGCACGGAGGGCCAGCCTGGCCAGTGGGGCATCCATGGGGAGGCCACCCACCGGTTCGGCCTCGTCCGGCGGGACATGGACCAGCGCCGTCAGACGTCCGAGTGCCCCGGCACCCTGCTGCAGGCGCGCCCACGCCTGCGTCACCTGAAGGACCGGATCCACGCACAGCCCGAGGGCTGCGCCGAAGGCCAGCAGGTCACCAAGCGTCAGGCGACCCTCGGCAACCTCACGCCCTCCCCACGCCAGGACGGCACAGATCGCGAGCATCTGCAGCAGCGCAACGGATGGCAGCTGGAAGGCCTGAACGCGCAGTGCACGCTGCCAGTGCGCCCACTGCCGAGCGCTGTCCGCGCGAAAGGTTTCGAGGGCCCGCTGTTCCTGCCCGTGGGCGCGGACAACGGGCATCTGCCGCAGGTGCTCGACGACCCGGGCCGTGAGCAGGCCGCCTTGATCCTGAGCGGCCACGGACCACCGACGCAGCGCACGGCTGAATATCGCGAGCAGGCCCGACACGAGGGGAAGCCCGACCAGGATCCCGAGGGCCAGGCTCCACGACGTCCATACCAGCCATGCCAGCGCTCCGCCCAGCACGAGGAAACCCGGACCTAGGTCAGCGAGGGCCTGCCCCAGCGCTTCCCGGACAACGCCCGCCTCGGCGACCAGGCGTGCGGCCAGATCACCCTGCCGCTGCCCGTCAAACCAGGCGAGACGACGACGTTGCAGGCCATCGAAGGCACGAAGACGCAGGTCCTGGGCGGCCCGCAGTGCCGTCTCGGCGGCCACGAGCTGGACGAGCGCCGTCAGCAGGCTCCGTCCGACGAACAGTCCGGCCAGGAGCAGCAGGAAAGACAGGAGCTGGCCGAGCGCCCCCTCGCGGGCATCCGCCAATGCGGAGAAGACATCGGTCATGCGGCGTGCCTGCGGCAGCAGGGCCAATTGCACGCCTGCCGACGCCAGCGTCAGCACCGCGAGCCCCGTCAGCCGGAGGGGAAATGGACGCAAGAGGGCCCACCAAGCCCCCGAAGTCGCCTCAGGCACCCGGTTCGAGGCCGGGACGCGCGACTTCACCCTCGACTGGCGCCTGACCGGTCCAGACGGCCTGGAGGACGTCTGCCACGGCCTGCGCAGCCCCACGATAGCCCATAGCCTGCAGGAGCTCGATCCGGATCAGGCGCCGCCGGTTGTGGTCGGCAAGCAGTTCGATGGCCTGGGTCGCCGCCATCTCGGGCGTGACGGCACCGACCAGTTCGGGCGTGACCATCCGGCCCATCCGCTGGTTGGGCAGGGCGGTGAACCGGAGATGGCGCAACAGCTGACGAATGGCGATACGTTTGATACGGGGGCCCAGCCAAGGCAATTGGCCGATACGTCCCGGCAGGCCCTCGAGCGGGATGTCCTCCGGACGCAGCAGGGGCAGCACCACCAATTGCGGCACGCCCAGCACGGCCAACTCTGCCGTGTTGGTCCCCGGTACCGTCAACGCCAGATCATCGACCTGCATCCCGTCGAACTGCATCCCGGGCGGCACGATGCGGATGCGGGCCCCACCTGGCGTCACCATCAGGGCACCATCCGGGGCTTTGAGTATGCGGGTGGCACGGACCGCCTCGGGTCCGTCGGCCAGCGCCGCCTCGAACATCTCAATTGGCGTGAAGGCCGACTGGTGCAGGATGAACTGGATGGAGCCGTCCACGGCGTGCAGCCGGTCGACGACCTCGACCATGTAAGGCGTCGCACTCTTGACCTTGAAGGGCTTGCTGCCCGGCAGCAGGCCGACCACGAGGGCACTCTGGAACAGGCCGAGGCGTTCGCGTGCGGCTGTCGGCGTCATGGTCGGGGCAACGGAATCCACCATCAGGTTCCCGACGAGCACCAGCTTGCCCGGGGGAACCTTGCTACCCCGCAGCGCCAGGTAGGGGTTGCGGTCCGAAAGCATGAACCGGGTCACGGCACCCGCCCAGCGCCCGACGGTCTCGGTGTAGACGAGCAGGGGCCAGCCAGTCCGCCGCGCGGCCAGAACACCGAAGAACTGGTCCCCGCCCAGGAACAGCACCGCGCCCGACTCGGCCGAACCACGCCTGTCGGGACGGCGGCCCGTCAGCAGGAAACGCAGCGTCTGTGCCGGGGTCCAGACGCCCAAGGGCATCTGCCATGCCCGGATGGTCGCCTCTTCCTGCCCGGAAGCATAAGGGCAGGGCACGAGCGCGATCGTGACGGACACGTCGGGAAACCGCTCGAGCAAGGCCCCCACGACGGGACGCACCCACGCGGCGAGTTCGCCGGGGGCGTTGGAAATGATCAGGATGTCGCGCGGCACGAGGGGGGCTCCATAAGGGTCGGGAGCCGTCTCATGGTACCTCAACGGCAACCTCGGCGGCCCAGTGGCGGGCAACCTCGGCGGGCAGGACCTCACGCGCCAGCAGTTGCCGCACCCAGTCGTCGTCAGGCCCAGGCATGAAGGCCAGGCCCCGGTAAAGCAGGTTCAGATGCGCCACGAACGCCTGCGCGTCCTCCGTCGAGAAGGGCGCGAGGCCCGAGCGCCATTGCCGCTCGAGGGACGACCGGACATCGTGAAGGTCCCGGGTGCCGGACACCAGGGCATCGACCAGGTTCTGGGCCGCAGGCCCATCCGCCTCGATCTGCCCGAGCATGTCGAAGAGCATCTGGTCCACCTGCGCCCGCATGGCCGCAACGGCATCACCACCCTCGGCGGACTCGCCCGCCGAAGCCTGCGTGACGAGGGCCTCGAGCAGCTGATCCGTAAGGACGAGCCCCGATGCAAGCATCTCGAGGGCTGCCTCGAGGGCCTTGCCAAGCCGCGCCGGATCCGTGCCGCCATGACGCTCGAGGATGGCCATCAGGCGTTCGAGCAGATCGACGAGCAGACGCTCGAGAACGGCCGGTCCCTCCGCCGTCATGCCACCGCCCGCAGCCTGAATCCACTGAGCCAGCACCTGGGCGAGGGCCGGCGGCACCGTGCCCAGAAAATCCGCCAGCAACTGCTCGAGACGCTTGCGGACCTGCCCCTCGCGCAAGCTGGAGAGGACCTCCTGCCTGCCCTGCTCGACCTGTCGCGCCTCGATGCGCCGGGCGTTGAAGTAGGCACCGGCCATCAGCGCCGCGAAGAAATCGTCGCCGTGGCGTGCCCGGAACAACGCCAGCGACTCCCTGAGTTCATCGGGACCCGGCAGAAAGGGCAGGATGGCCGCCGGGTCCTTGCGCAGCAAGGGATGCTCGGCCAGGAAACGCTGCCAAGCCTGGGTCCAGGCCTCGAGGAAGCCGGCCGCCTCACCCCTTGACCACGCCTCGGCCCAGAAGGCCTCCTCGGCTCCGGCAGCCGGGTCCCTGCCTATGGCACGGCGGAAAGAGACCCGCAGCGAGCGCGCGAGGAAGGCTTGGGAAGCCTTCGCGGCGTCGTAGGCCGAGTCAACGGCGAGCGACCGGGCAAGCGCGAGATCCTCCGGCGAGAGGCCCCGCAGGACGGGTTCACCGTCGGCGTCCCGCGTCAGGGTAACGAGATCGCCGCCAGCAAGTTGCACGATTCGGTCGGCCACGACGTGCCGGAACAGCAATTCCTGCTTGTTACGCGTGCCAGCCGCCGCCAGTCGGCCACGATAGGCCTCGAGCTCGCCGCCAGCAGGCACGCGCCCGAAGACGTTGCGGAAGGCATCCGCGACATCGGGGCGGGCCAGCTCGAGCGGTTGAGTCCGCTGGCCGAGTGGCGCCGTGCCGGGCGCGGATCGGGCAGATGTGCGCGAGGTCAACCCGAGCGCGTCGGTGGCCTTCAAGGCCCTGTCGACCTCCTCCGTCGTGACGAAGCCCATCTCGACAAGGATTTCCCCGATGCGCGCCTTGGAAAGCGCCTGGCTCTCCAGAGCCGAGGCCAACTGCTCCGATGTGATGCGCCCCTGAGCCAGCAGGCGCTCGCCCAACCGACGGCGCGCCGAAGCAGGGGCATCCGGGCTGCCACGCTCCTGAAGCGTCAACGCCTCCTCAAGCGTCTCGGCGTCGATCAGACCCTTCTGCAGCAGCAAATCACCCAGGCGGATGTTCAAGTCGCGCTGTTCGCGCAGCGCGGCCTCGAGGTTGCCGGGGTCCAGGCGCCGCAGACGCAGCAGCACCTCACCGAGCGGTGGCCGCCCGCTCGCCATCGGACCGTGGGCTTCTGTCGACAAGTTGCACCCCTAGTGCACCTGTACCCACCACACGGGGGCAACGGCACGCGTCAGGGCGCGTCAGAGACCTCGATCTGCTCCTCATCCATCCGCAACCGGCCGTGATGCGCCACGTACCGGAACTGCGGGTGCAGCAACTCGAGCCGGCGCTGGAATCGCCAGAGGCCCGGCGTGCGCGGGATGCGACGACCGTCAACCAGAATTTGCAGGGCCCGCGGGTCTGCACGGAAGACCAGCCGGGCAAAGGGCCATGCACGATCGCCCGCGACTCCCAGCACCGGCAGGCGCGAGACATCCAGTGTCCGATCACGACCCTCGAAGGCCAACGACATCAGGCCCTCCAGCAGCACCGTCCGGGGGGCGACCCGAAGCGGTGGACGCTGGACCGGGTTCCACGACAGGCCACCCTGCCGGGACTGCCCGCCGACGGGTGCCGGCAGTTCCAGGGCAATCGCGATGCCCGGCTGCATGTCGAATGCCGAGAGACGCTCCGCCCGGTCCATGCCGAGTTGCCCCACCTGCTCCTCGACATGCCGGCCGGACTCGGCCGGAACGCTTTCCATGCCCTCGTCGAAGCCCAGGGTTCGGGCCAACACCGCCGTCACCGAACCTGCCCGCAGCACGCGCTCGGGCCACTGGTCCCCAGCAAGTCGATCGAGCATCGTGGCTTGCACCAGAGCCGTGACGAGCAGGGTATCGCCCTCCTGCTCCTGACTGCCCGCCAGGCGCGTGCAGCGACTGCGCAACCAAGCCAGGTACTCGGCACCGGATGCATGGCGCCACGGCAAGGCTCCAGCTCCGGCCCGGGTCGCGCCGCGTGCGGCGACAGCCTGCCGGGTCATCGGCCAATGCCTGATGAGGGCCCGCAAGGCCTCCCGATGATCCTCGGCCTGCGCTTCACTGGCCGGGAGCGCGGCATGGCGTGCCTTACGGGCCACGAGGAAACCAACCAGCGCCGCCTTCTGGGCAGCAGGCTCTCGCGTCACGAGGGCCATCCCGAGCGCATCGAGTTCCCGAGCCAGCCCACGACCGCCCGGGACCGACGCCGACGACCGACCGCGAAGCTCCCGGGCCCAAGGGGCGCGGGCAAGCACATGCCGGTTGAGGCCAAGGACCAGCAGCGAGGAGGGAGACGGTCCCGTCGGGAAGAAGGTGGGCAGCAGGTCATATGGCGCCGAAACGAGGCGCTGTCCGGCAAGGTTGACTTCGAGACTGCCCGAATCGAGATCTGTCGTAGGGCCCTGTCGCCACTGGATCGCGCGACCCACAGCCGAGAGCGGCCTGAAGCCGGGCAGGGGAACGGGCACGTGGAAGGCCATGGCCATCCGGCCCGGATCCACCAACAGCAACGGCACCTTGTCAAAGGCAAAGCCCGCGAGGGGACGATCGGGGGGCCCCGCAAGGCGACTGGCCTCCGCAACCCACGACATCACGGAGCGGTCCCGCGGTCCGGGGGAGATCGGCGCAGCCGAAACATCGGTCCCGGCTACCAGAAGCAGCGTCGCCAGGGGCAAGCCGCGAAACGTCCGGGCCCGCCATCGGCTCGCGCCACGGGGGCCGTGGCGCCCCGGAACGCTAGCTGTCACCTGGACGCCGACCCGCACCCGACGAGGACGGCGCATCCGCCATCGCACCCGGGAGGGCTGAACGGCCACGGCCGGCAGGGGAAGCCACGGGCCTGACCCGACGCTTCTCGCCCAAGGGGCGACGGATGACCCTGATCTCGCTCGCCACGACCCGCTCGTCGATGCGTTCACGCCTGATGGCTTCGTCGACGGGATTGGGGTCGACCCGCCGCATCACCCAGCCGTAGACCGGCCGCACGGCCTGCTGATCGGGGTCCATCTCGACTCCCGTCTGCGCCCAGACCCGCTCCTCGACCGGTCGATTGACCTGTCTGTGCTCGATCCACGAGATCAGGCGCGTCTGGATGGTGTCGACGCGGACACGCTCCACGGACACGCTCCGCTCTATCTCGGCAAGGACCCGACGTCCACGCACCCGCTCTTCCCGTCGCTCGACGACCCGCTCCACCTGCTTGGACAACGGTGTCTGCACGACACGAAATGAGAGCGTTGCCTCTTCCTCGGCACGGACGGGTGCGCCGAACAGCAGCCAGATGAAGGCTGCGAGGCAAACGGAGGGGTATCTCAAGTCCCAGACACTCGGAAACTCGCCAAGGGCTCCGCCGCCTCTGTACCCTGAAGGCAAGACCTTGGCACACCGGTTCGGGAGGCCCGTCCATGTCGGCATTGACCCTGGGCAATCTGCAGGACCGTATCGATGACTGGGTACGGGCCCACGGCGGCTACTTTCCTCCCCTCGCACAGGTCGCGCGGCTGACGGAAGAGCTTGGCGAGATCGCGCGTGCCGCCAACGCCCGATGGGGGGGCAAGACCCCCAAACCCGGGGAAGCCCCCGTTGACCTCGGGACCGAGATCGGAGACCTGCTTTTCGTGCTTGCGTGCCTTGCCAACCAGGCAGGAGTTCGTCTCGACGCGGCTGCCGAAGAGGCACTCGCACGGACGGCCGGGCGTGACGGGAGCCGATTCAGGGATCTGGGCGGCTAACCAAGGTCGTCAGCCGCTCCCAGCATCTGGCTATCCCGTTCCGGGCCACGGCCGCTCACGCGGTCGAGCAGGACTTCGTCGGCTCCTGCGGCCACCAGCATGTCCCGCCCCGACTGCTCGTGGTGCGCGTAGACATGGCGCGCCCAGGCCAGCGTCCCCACTGGCCCGGCCGGCTGTTCCACCGGCGCCGGGGGCAACAGGACGCAGACGGTCCGCCAGAAGAGGCCATAGCCCGCCGGCTTGCCGACATCGTGGAGCAGGGCCGCACGCACCAGGTCCCGATCTCCGCCGGCAGCCTGGACCCGCCTTGCCACACGGAGTGCATGGCTGCGATCGGGCCGCGCCATGCCGGCGAAGAGGGCACCGAGACGGACATCCAGCAGGGACGAAGCCCAGCGGACGTCCTCGTCCCGCAGGGGTGCCCACAGGTACCACAACGCCTGCCGGACCCTGCGAAGGGCGACTGTCAGGGCGTCACCTGCAACAGCCACGCCATGGCCGAACGCATGACGACAGCCAGCAACGCCTGGCCCTGGGGCAGGAACACGAGCAGGACGAGCACCACGACGCCATAGGGCACCAACTGGTGCATGGCCGGACGCAGGCGCTCCGGCAGCAAGCCCCGGACCATGCCGGCACCGTCGAACGGCGGGATGGGCAACATGTTGAAGACCGCGAGGTTGACGTTCAGGAGCACGAGGGTCTTCAGGACCTCGCCGGTCGCCTCGGCCGTCCCCGGGGTGGGCATCTCGAGGTGCTTGAGGCCCAGCAGGGCCAGGAAGGCCAGCAACAGGTTGCTGGCCGGCCCGGCCGCCGAGACGAGCGTGGCACCCCAGCGCCGCAACTGGCCCTCGTCGACCGGCACAGGCCGGGCCCAGCCCACGGGCGCGAAGAGCAGCATCAGGGTCCCCAGGGGATCGAGGTGGGCAACCGGATTCAACGTCAGGCGACCCATACGGGCTGCCGTATCATCTCCCATCCGGAACGCAGCCCAAGCGTGCGCGGCCTCATGGAGGGTAATGGATACGATGAAGAGCGGCAACTGCAGTGTCAGGCGCTCGAGCAGGTCCTGGCCGCCCGAGGTGCCCGTCAGGAAGCCGAACATCTACGCCAGCTCCCCCGCCTCGGAGAGCAGGGAAAGCGCCAAGGCCTGCTGCTCGGAGGCCGAGACGGCCTTGCCGTCGATCAGGGCCGCACGCACGCGCCGCAAGATTTCGCCCGTACGGGGGCCCGGTTGCAGCCCTTGCCGGCGCAGCCAGTCACCATCGATCGCGACCGCAAGGCGCCGGTGCCCCAGATGTTCGTCGAGCACCGGCAGCACGTCGCCGGCCTCGGACAAGAGCGCAAGCAGCGATAGGCCAAGCCGCTCGAGATCCGCAAGGTGCTGGTAACGCTCGCTCGCCGAGCGGCGGGTCCAGCCCGGCTGCTCGCGTTCGAGTCGGGCATGGCGAGACAACGCACTGGTCAGCCGGTGCTGTTCGCTGCCCGGCAGGTGCAGGCGGGCGAGGGCGTCCGCGCGACCCGGCTCATCCAACTGGGCAACAAGCCCCCCGAGGACGAGCAGGAACGTGGCCTCGGCGGGCTCCTCTCCCTGCGCGACCAACCAACGGGTCACCGGCTCGAGGCGCTCCAGGAAGCGGTCCGTCGGATGCCAGCCCGCAAAGGCCCCGGCCACGAGGCGCCACGCGTCGAGGTCGGCCAGGGCCTCGACTCCGACCGCGCCGTGTCCGACCCCGAGCAGCTTGCGCAACTCGTTCTTGAGGCGCTCGCCACCGACACCGTCCAGGCGGCCGGATGACATGGCATAGCGGGCAAATCCCTCGGTCTCGGGATGGAATCGCAGGCCCGTGGCCAAAGCGAAGCGGACACCTCGGACCAGCCGGGTCGGGTCCTCGATGAAGCTGAGGTTGTGCAAGGTGCGCAGATGGCCCGACTCGAGGTCGTCCACCCCCCCGAAGAAGTCGACAACCTCTCCGAAGGCTTCTCCGTCGAGGCGCAGGGCCAGTGCATTCACCGTGAAGTCACGGCGGCCTAGATCATGCCGCAGGCCTGCGGCCTGGACCTCGGGCAGGGCACCCGGCTGCCTGTAGGTCTCGCGTCGGGCCATCGCCACGTCGATGCGCCGCCCGTCGGGCAGACGCAGCGTCGCGGTACCGAAGGCAGGATGCCGGATGACCTCGGCGCCCAGCACGTCGCCAAGGCGGGCAACCAAGGCATCGGCCGGCTGCTCGGTCATCAGGTCGAGATCGAAGCTCGGCCGCTCCAGCAACAGGTCGCGCACGGCGCCCCCGACCAGATAAAGCGCCTGTTCGCCGGCGATGGCGCGGATCTGTTCGAGCAGCGCCAGCTCGGCTGCAGGCCAGAGGCGACGCATCCGCTCGGCCAGGCTCGCCGGCCTGAGCGAGGGCGGCAGGCGATGGGCATAGAGCAGCCCAACCACGTCCGAACGCGACACGATCCCGACGACCCGGCCCTCGGCGACAACCACCGCCTTGCCGGGGCCGGGGCCCAGCACGACGGGCAGCAGCGCCTCGGCCCCGCTCGAGGGCGTGAGCAGCGCCGGACAGGGCGACATCACCTCGTGAATCGGGCGCTCGGCGAGGCCGTGCCGCACGGCGCGCGCGACGTCGGGCCGCAGGACCAAGCCCATCGGTGCACCTGCCGCATCAACCACGACGAGGCTGCCGTGGGGATGTTCCGTCAGGACGTCCCACGCCGAGGCCACGCTGGCCGAGACCTCGATCGTGCGGACGGGGTGACTCATCAGGGAACCGACCGTGACCGCCGAGTCGAGCGGTGCCCGCAAGACCGCCTCGGGCCCGAGATGACTCCAACGGGAGGCCAGCTCCCGGTCGGCACCGGCCTCGAGCAGGCGAGCCATCGCCTCGATTTCGACAGTGCCCGGGAAGCCCCGGCACCCATCCGTGACCGCCAGGAACAGCAGGGTGGCCTCCATCGGCGACAGGGCAATCCCCCGCTCGCGGAGGCGGGGCAGCAAGCCGGCTGTCAGCGACAAGGCCCCCGCAGGCAAGGTCACGGTACGGGTCTCGGCACGCCGCGAGAGGCTCGCGGGCATCTCGGGGGCAAGTCCCTCGGGATGCCAAACCACGAGGCTCCCGCCCTCGGACAGGATGCCGTCGGCCAGGCCCAGCACGTCCGCGTGCATCCGCACGAGGGGCAGGAGCGCGGCAGGCAAGTCATCCGGCGGCACGAGGACAGCCTCGGGCACGAGGCGGCGGATCACGAGGGCAGCCCCGAGTCCGTCGGGGGAAGCTGGGGCAATCAGGATGGCCTGGGTCGTCATGGGCGGGCTCCGGTCAATCGTGATGTTATCGTACCTCCGGCAGGCTCCAAGAAGCATCGCCGTCATGGCATGCTTGGGTCGTGGCCGGTATCCGGCGGACGATGGTCGCGGCAGGCCGACGTGGCCTAGTCCGCTCCCCGAGTCCACCCAGCATTGAGGTCTTCATGTCCATGGTCAATTCCGTCGTACTTGTCGGACGCGCCGGTGCCGATCCGGAGGTCCGCGTCTTCGAGCCCTCCGGCGATACCATCGTCAAGTTCAATCTGGCGGTCAACCGTCCCGTTCGCCGTCAGGAGGGGGTCGACTCCACCGACTGGTTCCGCATCGAGTTGCGCGGCCGCCAGACCGACGCCGCAGCCAAGTACATCCGAAAGGGCGGCCTCGTGGGCATCCAGGGTCGCCTCGAGCTCGACAAGTACAAGGATCGCGAGGGCCACATGCGGGAAATCTTCGTCATCCGGGCCAACAACTTCCAGTTGCTCGGCAGTCGCAACGACAGGCAGGACGGGCTGTCCTGATCGCCGGGGACCTTCCGGACCGTGCCGGTGCGGATTGTCGCCGATGACCTGACGGGGGCCGCTGAAGCCCTGCTTGCCTTTCATCAGGCAGGCTTCGGCACGCTCCTCGATCCTCAGGGGATGTCGGATGAGACCGGGGACTCCGTCGTCGCACGGACCTTGGACATCAGGGGCGCCGAGGATGCCCAGGTCGCCCGTGCCTTTGGCCAGCGCACGATGCCCCATCCCGCCTTTCTCGGCGTGGATGGCCTTGGCGGTTCCCCACTCGGGGCCTTCCTCCGTGAGGCGCTCGTCCGGGGACCGGCCCGCATGGCCCTGCTGGCAACGGCCCACCCGGACCGCGGCTGGTCCACCGTGGGCGGCTATGCCCTGCGCCTGGGCAAGCCCGTGGGCGCGGACCCCCACCAACCCTCGGCGCTTGCCATCGCGGGCCTGCGGGTCTGGACTTTGGAATGGCGGGAGTTGCGCCGCGGTCCCGAGGCCGTGGCCAGCCAATTCCTCTCTGCAGCAGCGGCCGGAGCTCAGGTTCTGGTTGCCGACGCCGCCAGCCATGAGGACCTCGCCCTGCTGGCGCACGTCGCGCTCGGCAGCCCTTTCCCCGTCCTCCCGGTCGGAACGGCAGGGCTCGCGGCGGCGTGGGCGGGCGCAATCGCGCGAAGACGCCACACGGGACCCGGGGTCCGCCTCGCCGACGGCGTTGCTCCGGGCAGCTTGGCCTCCGTACTCGATGCCACGGGCTTGCCTGACCCCCGACGGGTCCGGCGCCTGCTGCCCGGCCGCAAGCCTGTCCTCGTCATCTGCGGGTCGGACCACCCCGCCACCCTCGAGCAGGCGCGACGCGCGGCAGGAAAGGACGGCCCCTTGATCCTGGATGCGTCGGCCCTGTTGTTCGACGGGGCCCCTGCCGGCGTTTTCCCGACGGCGTGGGAAGACGCGTTGAACCATGCTCGCGGCCTGCTTGCCACGGGCCAAGATGTCATCCTTGCGACCGCGGGCAGCACCGAGGACAGGGAGCGGGTCCTCGCTTGGGGCCGCGCCGCAGGCCTGCCCGGAGAAGCCGTTCAGGATCGCCTTCAGCAGGCGCTCGGCCTGGTCGTGAGCCAACTGGTCGAGGCCCATGCCCTCTCCGGAATCGTGGTGATGGGCAGCAGGACGGCTGGGACCGTCTGGCGGGCCCTTGGGCGCAGTCAGGCCATCCTCGAAGGGGCTGCCGAGCCTTGGACGCCGCTGCTGAGGCTGCGTCCCTCCGGCCCCCGAATCGTGGCCCGGGGCGGCAGCGAGGGCCAGACCGAGTCCCTTGTTCGCACGCTCGATCTGCTGCGCCGCCTGGATGGCTTGGATGAGGTCTGAACCTGCTATGCTTTAGCGATGGTCGCCTGCCGGGCATGAGGCCGGAGCGCGCCCCCACCGGACAACGCCGTCCCGCTCCTGTCCCGCACTCCCGCAAGGAACCACGCCCATGCGCATCGGCATGCTCAGTTGGGAATATCCGCCCCGTATCGTGGGAGGCATCGCCCGCCATGTGGAGGAGCTGTCCCAGACCCTCGCGGCCCGCGGCCACGACGTCCATGTCTTCACGGCCGACCATCCGGGCACCGTGGCCCATGAGACCGTGGCCGGCGTGCACATCCATCGGGTCAAGGGTGACGAGGCGCCAACCCCGGATTTCCTGTCCGGCATCATGCATCTCAATTTCGGCATGGCACGCCTCGCGCTCGAGGAACATGCCCGCAAGCCCTTCGACCTGTTCCACGCTCATGACTGGCTGGTCGTCCAGGCCGGACACCTGCTCAAGCACGCGTTGTATGTCCCGCTTATCGGCACGGTCCACGCAACCGAGGCAGGGCGCAACCAGGGCATCCATCACGCGCTCTCGCGCTACATCGCCCAGCAGGAGTGGTTCCTGACCTACGAGTCGTACCGCGTCATCGTCTGCAGCCACGTGATGCATCGCGAGGTCATGAAGCAGTTCGCACCGCCGGCGGACAAGCTGGCCGTCATCCCCAATGGTATCAAGGCCGATAAGTTCCACTTCGACTTCCCCGACGGCCTCGGGTTCCGGCGCCAGATCGCGATGGACCACGAGCGCCTGATCCTTTTTGTGGGCCGGATGGTCCCCGAGAAGGGCGGTCAGGTCCTGATCGAGGCCCTGCCCAATGTGCTGGCCAAGTTCCCGGACGCCAAGGCCGTCATCGTCGGCAAGGGCGGCTTCGTGGACGAGCTCAAGGCCCTCGCCAAGCACTACAGGCTGGGTCACAAGGCCCTGTTCACGGGCTATGTGGACGACGACACCCTGCTGCGCCTCTACCGGGTCTCCGATGCCTTCGTCGTGCCCTCGCTCTACGAGCCCTTCGGAATCGTGGCCCTCGAGGGCATGGCGGCTGGCCTGCCGGTCGTTGCCTCGGACGCGGGCGGTCTCTGGGAAATCGTCGAGCATGACGTCACGGGCATCTCGACTTACGCGGGCGACGCGGACTCGCTGGCGTGGGGCTTGCTGCAGGTCCTGCAGCGTCCCGAGCACAGCCAATGGCTGGTACAAAACGCGGTTCAGCGCGTCCGGGACGTCTTCAACTGGGAGCGCATCGCCGAGCAGACCGAAGAGGTCTATCGCTCGGTGATGCCGGGTCGTTGACCGAAGCGCGGCAGGTGCCACGCGCCTGCGGACGGGAGGACTGATGGGCATGAAGGCCGTGCTGATGGCAGGCGGATCGGGCACCCGCCTGCGGCCCCTGACGTGCGACATTCCCAAGCCGATGGTGCCGATGCTGAACCGGCCCATGGCCGATCACATTGTCAGACTGCTGACAAAGCACGGCTTTCACGACATCACGATGACACTCTACTACCTGCCGCACGTGCTGCAGAACCACTTCGGCGACGGCAGCGAACTGGGCGCGCAGATCAGCTACTCGGTCGAGGAGCGGATCCCGCTCGGCACCGCCGGGTCCGTCAAGGCCGTCGGCGCAAAGCTGGACGACACCTTCATCGTCATCTCCGGCGACTCGCTGACGGACATCGACTTGACGGCGGCCGTGGCCTATCACAAAGCCAAGGGCGCCCTGGCGACGCTGGTCCTCAAGCGCGTCGACAACCCCCTCGAATTCGGCATCGTCATTTGCGAACCCGATGGCAAGGTCAGTCGCTTCCAGGAAAAGCCGAGCAGTTCCGAGGTCTTCTCCGACACCATCAACACCGGCACCTACATCCTCGAGCCCGAGGTCCTTGACTACCTCGAACCCGATGTCGAGGTCGACTTCTCGAAGGACCTGTTCCCGCGACTGCTGGCCGAAGATCGGCCGATGTACGGCTATGTTGCCGACGGCTACTGGGAAGACGTCGGCAACCTGGTGGCCTACCGGCAGGCGCACTATGACATCCTGGCCGGCAAGGTGAAGCTCGAGGTCCCCTATCCCGAGCGCGAGCCCGGCATCTGGATCGGCGAGGGCACCTCCATCCATCCGACGGCCAGCATCCAAGCCCCGGCCCTCATCGGCAACAACTGCCAGATTGGTCCGGGCGTCGAGATTTCGGCGGGAACCGTCATCGGTGACAACGTCGTGATTGCCGGCCAGGCCACGCTCAAGCGTCCGGTCATCTGGAACAACGTCTACCTGGGCGAGGAGGTCGCCCTGCGAGGCTGCGTCTTGGGCAAGAACACCAGTGTCCGGAGAGGCACCGAGGTCCTCGAGGGCAGCATCGTCGCCAACGACTGCGTGCTGGGCGAGAAGAGCACCCTGAAGCCCAACGTCAAGGTGTGGCCCAACAAGACCATCGAGACGGGCACCACTCTGACGAGCAGCCTCATCTGGGGTACGGCGGCGCAGAAGACGCTCTTCGGGACCGCAGGCGTCCGGGGCCTGGTCAACGTCGAGATGAGCCCCGAGTTCGCCGTTCGCCTCGGCGCGGCCTATGGCGCCTCGCTCAAGGCCGGCAGCATCGTCACCGTCAGTCGCGACGGCTCGCCCGCCTCGCGGATGATCAACCGCGGCATCATCTCGGGCCTGATGAGCGTGGGGGTCTCGGTCTACAACCTCGAGAACGTCGCCGTGCCCATCGCCCGCTACCAGATCCCCGCCATCACGGGCGCGGTGGGCGGGATCCACACCCGCATCCACCCCGACCAACCGGACGAGGTGCAGGTCGAGTTCTTCGACCAAGCCGGCCTTAACATCGACAAGTCCGTCGAGAAGAAGATCGAGTCCAACTACTTCAAAGAAGATTTTCGGCGCGTGCGGATGGCCGATATCGGCGACTTGCACTTCCCGAGCCGCGTCCTCGAGTACTACCGCGACGGCTTCTTCAAGGTCTTCGACTCCGAGGTCATCTCTCGACGTCGGCCCAAGATCGTCCTCGACTACGCTGCCAGCTTCGTGAACGTGCTGTTGCCCGCGTTGCTGGGCAAATTGGGCGCGGAGGCCATCGTGCTCAACGCGCATCTGGCCTCCCGTTACCCCACGGTCGACGAGAAGCGGGACCTCAGACACCAGTTGGCCAACGTCGTCACGGCGCTCAAGGCCGACTTCGGCGTCCAGATCGACGCCCACGGCGAGCGCCTGACGCTGGTCGACAACAAGGGCCGCATCATCTTCGACGAGCGCCTGCTCGCGACCGTGGCCGAACTGACGCTCCGGGCGCGCCCGGGCAGCGCCATCGGCGTTCCCGTCACCGCGTCGAGCGTGCTCGAGCGCATCGCTGCCCGCCACGGCGGCCGCATCGTCCGGACCAAGGCACGGGCACGCGCCTTGATGGAAGTGGCCCGCGAGCGCCAGGTCCTGTGGGCCGGTACCGAGGGGCGCTTCATCCTGCCGGCGCTTCATCCGGGCTTCGACGCAATGATCGCCATTGCCAAGATCCTGGAAGCCCTTTGCACCGTTGACAAGCCACTCGACGAGGTCGTTGCCGAGGTCCCCGAGTTCTTCCACCTGCACGAGAAGGTCACGTGCCCCTGGGAGCACAAGGGTACGGTCATGCGCGTTCTCGTCGAGGGCTCCAAGGACCGCAAGGTCGACATGCTGGACGGCATCAAGATCTGGCATGGGGAGGACTGGGTGCTCGTGCTGCCCGACCCGGTCGAACCCACCGTGCACCTGTTCGCCGACAGCATGGAAATCCTGCGGGCAGAAGAATTGCTCGACGAATACCGCAGCCGCATCGCCGAGGTCGTGGCGGGTCGCCAAGCCAGCCTCGCGGGGGAGGGTCGCTGACATGGCCGAACTGACCTTCGGAACGGATGGCTGGCGTGCCGTCATCGCGGACGAATTCACCTTCGCGAATGTGAGGCGCGTGGCGGCCGCCATCGCGGGCCACGTCCTCAAGACCCATGGCGCCTCGCGTCCGGTTCTGGTCGGCCACGACACGCGCTTCCTCGCCCGGGACTTCGCCCGGACGGTCGTGGGTGTGCTCGAACACCATGGCATCGAGGCCAGGCTGGCCGTTCGTGACGTGCCCACGCCCGTCATCGCCCATGCCGCGCAAGCCGTGCCGACGGCGGGGGCCGTCATGCTGACGGCCAGCCACAATCCCCCGCAATATTGCGGAATCAAGTACATTCCCGAGTACGCCGGACCGGCGACCAAGGAGATTACGGATGCCATCGTGGCCGGCATCCGGCCGCTGACGGACGAGCTCGCGGCCGTACCCGCCTCGGACGGCATCGCCTTCGATCCCGAGCCGGCCTACAAGGTCGAGGTCCTCGAGCGCTTCGACATCGAGCGCATGCGCCGCGCTGGCCTCAAGGTGGGCTATGACGCACTGCACGCGACGGGCCGGGGCTATACGGACCAGTTGCTCGAGACCCTGGGCTGCAAGGTGACGGCGCTGCGCATGAATGTCGATCCGCTCTTCGGTGGCGGCATGCCCGAGCCGGCCCCGGCCTACCTCGGACAGCTCCGTGACACGATCCTGAAGGAAGGACTCGCGCTGGGTCTCGCCAATGACGGCGACAGTGACCGCTTCGGCGTCCTGGGCGAAGATGGCGCCTGGTACACGCCCAACCAGGTCATCGCCCTGCTGGCCAGGCACCTGCACGTTCGCCGCGGCTTGTCGGGAGCCATCGTACGCACCGTGGCCACCACCCACATGCTGGATCGGATGGCGGAGCGCTGGGGCTTGCCGCTGCGCGAGACGCCCGTCGGCTTCAAGTGGGTCGGTCAGGTCATGCGTGACGAGCCCGTGCTGATTGGCGGCGAGGAGTCCGGTGGTCTGTCCGTCCTCGGCCATATCCCCGAAAAGGACGGCATTCTGGCAGACCTGCTGGTCGCCGAGATGGTTGCCTGGGAAGGGAAACCGCTGTCGGCCATCTGGGCGGATCTGGTGGCGGAAGCCGGCGGGGCGCCCGCCAACCGACGACTCGACCTGCATCTCGACCAAGGGGCCAAGGAGGCCCTGATGGCGGCATTCCGGAATCATACGCCCGCACGGTTCGCCGGTCGGGCCGTACGGGGTACCTCGGTCGTGGACGGGATCAAGTGGCTGCTCGAGGGGGATGCGTGGGTCCTCGCCCGCCCTTCCGGTACGGAACCCGTGGTCCGTATCTACCTCGAGGCTCCGGATGCGGCAGCCCTCGGGGAACTCGAGGAAGCCTGCCGCGCCATGACCCACGCCCCGGCCCACGGATGAGCGCGAGGCAGGGCTGTTCAGGCCTGCCCCGGAGGGTATGCTGACAGCGTGGCGCCCAAGGACAAGCTCAAGAAGACGATCGCGGAAGACAGGAAACGCCTGTTGCTGCGGCTGCGCAAGTTGCCTTGGGCGCAGTACATGGCGATCGGCAGCGGCGTGGGCATGTCGCTCGTCATGCTCCTGATTGCGGATCTGGAGGCTGGCGTCCCTCTTCAGGCCGCGTTGCCGCTCGTCCTGGCTGGCGTCCCCAAGGCCTTCACGCCACTCGAGATCCGCGTGGTGCGCGCCATCCAGAAGCAGGCCGAGGCCATCGAGCTGAACGAGCAGGGCGACGTCAAGGACAAGTCCCCCAACCCCCTGCTGGATGAGTTCGGGGCGGAATACTGCGGTGGCCATCCCAACTGGCAGGTCACGAAACCGGAGTTCGGCCAGATCCAGCTCTACGAGCGGGCCCTTGTCTTCAAGAACCTCAAGAACCGCTTCCGCCTGCCGTTGAGCCGGGTCAACCGCATCACGCTCGAGAGCCAGTTGCAGATGAAGATGCGCAAGCTCGGGGAAGTCCTGTTGCCATCGACCCGCGTGCCGGCCAATCCGCTGCAGCGCCGCATCGTCGATGCTTACCGCAAGCGCCTTCGGATGGTGCTGATCGACTACACCGACGATCAGGGTCAGTCACGCCTGATTGCCATGTGGCCCAGCCGGGGCAACGTCCGGGCGGCTCGGCAGGTCAAGGAAGGCATCGACGCTGCCCTCGCAAGGCTGGGCAAGGAGCGCAACCCGTCCACGCCGACGGCCCGCAACCTTCAGCGTCCGCCCCTCGATCCGATCTCGAGCACCGTCGCTTCGAGCCGTCCTCTGCCACCCAGCATGCCGGCGCCCGTCCGAGAAGTCAGCAAGGACGCCATCGCCGCGGCGCAGCAGGCCTCGCAACCCCAGTCCAGTGGGCCTTCCGTCTCTACGGTCATGCAGGATGTCTCGACTGCCAAGACTTGTCCCTACTGCAAGTTCTCGCTCAAGGAGCCCGTCGTCCACTGTTCGGTGTGCGGCCTCGAACATCATGAGGGATGCTGGAAGGCCAACTACGGCTGTACCAAGGAATGCACCAAGGCCAAGGCCATCCCGGGCCCGAGGCAGGAGGTCCCTCCCGCTGCGGAAGGTCAGACTGTGGAAGTTCCGACTGCGGTGGCTCCGAAGACAGAACCTCCCGAGCCTGCGCCACCGCCTTCTGCTGCCCCGTCCCCTCCTCCTCCGGCGGCAACTCCAGCACGCTTTCAGGTCGTCCTTGCGGACGCCGGCAAGACTTCGGAGCAGCAAGATGCGGTCGCGCGCCAGATGGCGCAGGACTTCGGCATCGAACTCGACAAGGTCCGCATCGTCCTCGCTCGCCTGCCTGCCATTGCGAGGCGCAACCTCGACGAAGCCGAAGCCCGGACGCTGGCCGAGCGGTTCCGCAGCATGGGCGCCGACGCGTCGGTGCAGGTGATGGCCTGACCCGCGATTGACGGAGGGGCCCCTCGCCACGCACCATGGTGAACGTTGTTAACTTTCCCGTGCTGCGGAGGTGTTCCCTTGGCGACTCAAGAACAGGTCATGGCGGCGCTGGCAACGGTCGATGACCCTGAAATCCATAAGGACCTCGTGACGCTCGGCATGGTCCGCGATGTCAGCATCGCGGAAGATACGGTCGCGCTGACCGTCGTCCTGACGACCCCGGCGTGCCCGCTCAAGGCGACCATCCAGAAGGATGTCGAGAACGCCCTCCTCGCCCTCGAGGGCATCCGCAACGTCAAGCTGGCCTGGGATGCCAAGCCGCGTGTATCGGCCGAGCAGCAGGCCATCCCGGGCGTCGCGTCCGTGGTAGCCATCGGATCCGGCAAGGGCGGAGTCGGCAAGAGCACGGTCACCGTCAATCTCGCCCTCGCCCTCGCGGCCACGGGCGCCCGGGTCGGCATCCTGGATGCCGACATCTATGGCCCCAGCATCCCGCTGATGCTAGGCCTCGAGGGAGCCCGGCCGATGGGTCAGGGCAACACCATCCTGCCCATCGAAACCATGGGACTCAAGGTGATGAGCATGGGCTTCATGCTCGAGAAGGCCGATGATCCCGTCATCTGGCGCGGGCCCATCCTGGCCGGGGTCCTCAGGCAGTTCCTGCAACAGGTTGCCTGGGGTGAACTCGATTACCTGCTGGTCGACCTGCCCCCGGGCACCGGCGACATCCCGCTGACGCTGGTCCAGACCATCCCCCTCAGCGGGGCCGTGGTCGTGGTGACGCCCGAACGCGTGGCGACGGCCATCGGCACCAAGACGATGCGCATGTTCCAGGGGTCGAACACCAAGGCCCCCATTCTGGGCATCATCGAGAACATGGGCGCCTTCACCTGCCCGCACTGTCTGGAACCCACCGAGATCTTCGACGGCGGCGGCGGGGAGGCACTGGCCAACCGAGAGGATGTGCCCTTTCTGGGCTCGCTGCCCCTCGACGCGCGCATCCGACGTGGTTCCGACGCCGGTCGCCCGGTCGTGGCCGAGGATCCCGAATCGCCATTGGCCCGCACCTTTGCCGACTTGGCCGGTAGGCTGGCAGGTCGGGTCTCGCTTGAAGCGTATCGCAACCGCCGGGTCGAAGTGGCCCTGCCGATGGCCTGAGGCCCGACCGTGGACAAGCAGGATCGGGCGCTGCGCGAGGCCGAGAAGCTCATCGGCCGCTTCGCGTGGGTCATCGAGCAGTGGCTGCGTGAGGACCCCGTGGCCGAGGCGACTGACGGAGAGTTGACCCGTCCCCAGTGGGAGGCCCTGCGCTACGTCGGCCAGCACGATCCGGCCTATGTCGGCCAGTTGTCCTCGGGTCTGGGCATCAGTCCGCCCGCAGCCACCAAGGCCATCGATCGCCTTCACGCCAAGGGCCTGGTCGATCGCCGCGAAGACCCCCAGGATCGGCGCCAGCACCTGCTTACCGTCACGGAAGACGGCCTTCGCCACCTCGATGCGGTGTCCGGCCGGCAGGCCGAGCGCCTGTCCGGTGTGCTCGGACGCCTCGATCCCGGGGACCGACGCGCCCTGCTCAAGGGCCTTCGGGCCTTCCTGACTTCGGCTTATGGCCAGGATCACCCCCTGGTCGAGCGTTCTTGCGAGCGGTGCGGCGTTGGCTGCTTCGAGGCCTGTGTGGTCAATCAGGCCCACGTGGCCCTCTACGGCACCCCTGTCGCCCGGGTCTGACTCAGGCCTCGTCCCAAGTCATCAAGGCCCCCGCTTGGCGGGGGCCTTGATGACTTGGGTCAGGGCGTGAATACCCAGCTGGGGGCGTTGGATCGGGCAAAGGCCTTGGCGGTCTGGGCATTGCCCGTGTCCGTCCTGTAGGCCGTGACCGACCAAGTGTAGGGCACGCCGGGGACGAGGACCGTGGTCCAGAAGCCGGGCATCACGCCGGGATAGCTGTCCCCGGATTCGCCGTACTTGATCGTGATACCTTCCTGACCGGCTCGGAAACCGCGCCACTGCGGCAGGAAGGTCTTGCCCGCGAACACTTCGACGAAGTAGCCATCGGCGTTGTTGACGCGCTCCCACTGGAAGGCAGGCTGGATACCCACGCCCACAACGTTGTTGTCCGGTCCGACGAGCTTGGGGATATCGAGGGGATACAGGGGCGCGGTCTCGTCCTGACCGACGGCGATGACCTGGTCGCTGCTGTTGAAGGCCTCGATCTGGTAGCGGTACTTGACGCCCGGGGAGATGGGATTGACCGCGGGAATCGAGTATTCACGCCAGAAGAGGGGGAGCAGCTTGCCCAGGCGACTGGCCGACACGGTGGTCTTGGTGACGAACTCCTCGGAACCCTCGACCGCGCGGCTGATGCGGTAGTGCGAAGCGTTGGGCAGAAGCTGCCACTTGAGATCGATATGGATGTTGATGACGCGGGTGCCCAGGCCGAAGGGATTGAGCGGGTAGCTGCTGATGGAGTAGCTGGTCGCCTTGACCGAGACCTTGCCAGGCACGATCGGGGGATCGGGCGTGGGAATGGGTTGGGGCATGTTGGTGGGTACGTCGCCGGGATCGTTGATCTGCGGCCCGACGGGACGCGGCTCCTGCTGCTGCTGGACCGGCTTGGGGGCCGTCGAGGTGCGGCTGGTCGCGGGCGTCGTGCGCGACGGCACGTTGCTGCCGCAGCCGGAAAGCAGGCCGAGCGCCAGGAAGAGCGCCGCCACCTTGCGGTGGGTCAACTGGCTGCGCTGGATCACGGCGGGCTTCCTCACGAGACTAGAGGGTACTGATGGTTTATCGCGGCCGAAGGAGGTCAAGTTGCCTAATTCCGGGTTAAGCGGAGGTCAATTCGCGGCGCGGGAGAAAGGCCGGAGAAGCGCGTACGGAAGGACCCGAAGGCTCCCGGGGGACGCTACAGACGATCCGCGAAGCGTGGCGTCTGGGCCGACTGGTACCAGGTGATGTCCAGGCCGGGGCTGACCTCGATGACCCGATTGGCGTCGGTGTCGGCAATCAGGGTATTGCCACCGGGCAGGCGCTTGGCGGAGCCGGGGTTGAACAGGCCCGAGCCATCAGCGAGGCGCATCGCGCCACCGGCCATCCAGACCACGCGCTGGTTGCGGTCCAGCTCGAGGACACGGTTGTTGCCGGCGTCGCAGACCAGCCAGGTGTTGGTCGTCTTGAGAAACTGCACGTGGCTGGGCCGGTTCAGGACCGAGACAGAACCGTTGCCCAGGGTGAAGACCACGTCGCCCATCGGCGTGACCTCGATGACGCGGTTGTTGCCCGTGTCGGCGATGAGCGTGTTGCCGTTCTCGAGGCGCTCGGCCCAGCGCGGTGCACGCAAGCCCTGGCGGAACTCCCAGATGCGGCTGTCCTGAGCATCGACCTCAATGACCCGATCATTGCCCGTATCGGCGATGAGCGTCGAACCCAGACGCAGGCGCTGCGCGCCCCGGGCTGCCTTGGTACGACCGAAGAGCAAGAACTTTGAGGCATCGAACGTGAACGCCTTGCGCCCGCTGGGCTCGACCTCGACGACACCGCCGCCCAAGTGGCCGGCATCCGCAGCCAGAACGGTGTTGCGTCCCTGCACGAAGGCTGCGGACCAGAAGTCCGTGCCGGCCACCTTCATGATGGGGGCGTGAGTGGTATTGACCTCGATCAGCTGACCGGGAGTCGCGATGACGGTGTTGCCGGCTCGGGGACCCTTGGCCTGCGGATCGAGCGCGAGATCCAGCGTCTGCGAACCACCCGGCTTGAGGGCCAGGTCACGGGACAGGGGCAGGAAGCCCTGTGCCTCGACGCGAAGCGTCAGGGCACCTGGAACGAGACGATCGAGCTTGTAGGTGCCATCCGGACGGGACAGGGCCGAGACTGCGCCGGCCACGAGCCGGGCGCCCGCCACGGGGGTGCCGGCGACGCCGTCGGTGACCCGGCCCATCAGGACGGCATTACCCGCCTGGCCGAGCGAAAGCGAGACGCGGACGCGGACCGGCTCGGCCCCGCCCGAGAGCCTCAGGCCTTCGACGGCACCGGAAGCCCCTGCCTTCTCGGCACGGACGACATAGCCTTGCCCCGGGGCCAGGTTCTCGAGGATGCATTCGCCGCTCTCGTCGGTCTGGCCCTGCCCCACCGAGGCACCACGACCATCCGAGACCAGGACCAGCGCACCAGCGATGGCCGCGCCCTGCTGCGTCACGTAGACCGCAAGGGCACCAGCGGCCACTCCGGGATCCTCGGGGTCGATGCCATTCATGCCGCGGGCGCCGCAGCCTGCCGTCCAGAGTGCCACCAGCACGGCAACCAGCATCCGCCATGACGGGCGGACGACGGGGCGGGCGTCTGGGGGCATGAAGACCTCGGAGACGATGAGGGACCTGAAGGATTTATCCATGACCGGGCGCGAGGGCTTGCGGAGAACAGGTGAAGCTTTGGTAAAAGATGGGTGTACCATGGGGTCCCATGCGTGAAGAAGCCCCGCTGAACATCGTCATCATCGGCAACGGAGCCGCCGGCACCACGTGCGCCGAGCACGTCCGCAAGTTCTCCCCGGATGCGCGCATCACCCTCATCGGGGATGAGGCCTTCCCGCTCTACAACAGGGTCGCGCTGCCGCCGATGCTCAAGGAGCGGATCCCGGAGGCACGCGTGATGCTCCGGGACCTGGCTTGGCACGACAAGATGGCCATCCGGCTCGAGTTGTCGTGCCGCGTCACCACCATCGACCGGACGGCACGAACCGTCGTCGACGACAAAGGTCGCATCCATCCGTGGGATCGCCTGCTCATCGCGACGGGAGGCAGGCCGCTGCCTCTCGCGCTCGAGGGTGCCGAACGCGCGACGAATCTCCATCACTTCCAATACCTGCGGGACACGCGGGCCCTGATGGAGGCCAGCCAACCGGGTCGCACGGCCATGGTCTGCGGCGGGTCGTTCATCAGCTACGAGTTGGCCGAGGCGCTGATGGAACGGGGCTGCAGCGTTCATTGGCTGATTCGTGGCAGCCACTTCCTGCGGCGCGTGCTGCACGCCGAGGGTGGCGCCATCGTGGACGGGATTGCCCGCTCCCACGGCGTCCACATGCACTACGGCGTCGAAATCGCCCATCTGGACATGGATGGCGACCAGTGCCGCTCCGTGCGACTGACGAACGGTACGGCACTGACCTGCGACATGGTCGCGCTGGGCATTGGCCTGTCGCTCAACACCGACCTCGCCAAGGCCGCAGGCCTCGATGTCCGCAAGGGCATCGTCGTCGACCGTCACTTGCAGACGAGCGACCCCGACATCTTCGCAGCCGGGGACGTCGCCGAATTCGAGGACATCTGGATTGGTGGGCCCAACTTGATGGGGACGTGGAACAATGCCCTTGGCCATGGCAAGGTCGTCGCCCGCAGGATGCTGGGTGAGGACATCGCCTACGAGGAGATCCCCGAATACACCACGGGGATGTTCCACCAGAAGATGACCGCCTTCGGCGTCACGCCGGAATCGGTCGGAGGCGTGACCAGCACTTGGCGCGCGAACGCCGAGGCCGAGTCCTTCCGCCAGTTGTTCTTCCTCGAGGGGCGCCTCGTCGGCGGGGTCCTGATTGGCGCCGACACTTCGGAGCGCAAGGCTTACAAGGAAATCATCCGCAGCCGCGCGGTCCACGACGCCGCTGCCATGGAGGCGTTGCTGGATCCCAGACCCAAGTCGGCGGCCAATACCTAGGCCGCAGGCCTCCAGTCGCCCCCCTGAACGAACCTACTGCTCCGAGGCCGCAGCCTCGGCAGGACGCGCCACAGGCAACCCTGCGGCCTTCCAGGCCTCCATGCCGCCCTCGAGGTGGACCAACGCCTTGAAGCCCGCGGCACCCAGTTGTTCGGCCGCCTTGGTGGCCCGGCGGCCCGACTTGCAGACCAGCACGACGGGACGGTCCTTCGGATGCTGCGCGGCCCAGGCACCAAGCGTGCCCAACGGGGCCAGGACGGCACCTTCGACATGGCCCTCGGCGAACTCGGCTGGTTCGCGCACATCCACGAGGACGGCCTCGGGGTGCTGCACGCGCCACGCGGCAAGGTCACCGGGCACGACGCGCGTCACGGGCGCGACAGGTGCAGGATCGGTCTGCAAGGCCTGTCCGTGGGCCTTGGCGCCGTGGGGTGCTGCCGCCTCGTGACCCTCCGTGGCCGCGGCCACGGTGGCCGCCGCACCCTTCACCTTGGCGACGCAACAAGCCTTGCCTTCCGCAACGCCCTTGGCACAGCAGGCCTTGGCACCCTTGGCTTCTGCAGCCGGATCGCAAGCAAGGGCCGGATGCGCCCCCACGGCAAGCAGAGCGGTCGCCAGCATCAGGAAGAGGGTCAGGTTCTTCATGACCCGATTATATCAGCGGGCCAGCACCCTCGGCTGACGGACCTCGTGCAGCGCAAATCGCCGATGGGCGGCCTGAACGGCGGCCAAGCCGAGGTGACGCGGCACCACGCAGGAGACCTTGATTTCCGAGGTCGCGATCATGCGAATGGGAATCGCGGCCTGCTCGAGCGCCTCAAACAACCCCGCGGCCACCCCGGGATGGTGCACCATGCCCGCTCCAACGATGGAAACCTTGGCAACCGAGTCGTCGATCTCGAGCGTGGCCCCTTGATGGCTGGCGACCCAGCGGGTCGCGACCTCGGCGGCGGCTTTCCGGTCGCCGCTCGCCACGGTGAAGCCCAGATCAAGCTGGTCGCCACCCGGTCCCGTGCGCACGAGCATCGTGATGACATCGACATTTCGCCCGGCTTGAGCCAGGGCCATGAACAGCGAGGGCGGGATGTCGGGCCGATCGGGCAACCCGCGCAGGACCAGCCGGACCTGATCAAGGTCCACGGTCACACCCGTGACGGGATGCCTGATTTCCAGTTGGTCCACTCCCCTGACGATGGTTCCGGGATGGCTGCCGAAACTACTGCGCACCACGAGAGGCATGTTGGACCGTGCGGCCAGTTCGACCGACCTTGGATGCAGCACCTTGGCCCCGAGACTGGCCAATTCTAGCATCTCGTCGTAAGCCACCTCGGGCAGCAGACGCGCCTCGGGCACCACCCTCGGATCGGTGGTGTAGACGCCGTCCACATCCGTGCATATCTCGCATCGATCCGCCTTCAGGGCCACGGCAAGTGCCACGGCTGTCGTATCCGAACCACCGCGCCCGAGCGTCGTGACCTCGCCGTCCTCGGTGATCCCCTGAAAGCCGGCCACCACCGGCACGATGCCCTCGGCCAGCAGGGCCTCGAGGCGGCCGGTCTCGACGCGGGCGATGGCGGCGCGCGTATGGTCGGCCGCCGTCACCATACCTGCCTGGAAGCCCAGCATCGACCGCGCAGGGACACCCAGTCCCTCGAGGGCAGCCGCGACCAGAGCAATGGAAACCTGCTCGCCCGAGGCCAGCAACATGTCGACCTCGCGTCCCGGTGGCCGCTCCGAAACCTGAGCCATAAGGTCGACGAGATGATCGGTGGCGTGGCCCATGGCCGACACCACGACGGCGACCTCGTCACCTGCGGCACACCGCGCCGCGACCAGATCCGCGACGGCACGAACCCGGGCCGCCGTGCCGACGGACGTGCCACCATACTTGAGGACGATTCTGGCCATGACCGGGCGCATGGTAGCCCCCCGGGATCCCCGGGGGCAAGCGGCCCGCACCCACGGGGCGCTCTGCTAGGATAACCACCATGCCCAAGCCGCGACTTCATCTGCTGGTCTGTACCAATGCTCGGCCTCCCGACCACCCCAAGGGATCCTGCCAACCCCGTGGCGCCGAGGCCTTGCTCGCGGCCCTGAAGCGCGAGGTCGTCCAGCGCGGTCTCCAGAAGGAGGTCTTCGTGACGAAATCGGGCTGTCTCAAGAGTTGCCCCCACGGTCCGATCGTGGCCTGCTGGCCGGCAGGGGACTTTGTTGCAAGCTGCGACGAAGGCGAAGCCCCGATGCTGCTCGATGCCTTCCTCGCCGGATCCATCCCCTCGGGGCGTGCCGTCCCCGCGGACGAGATCGGCCTCTACTGACCCCGGACTACTTGATTCCGCGACCCGACAGGAGCAGGCCCGGCGTGGCCAGCAGGATGCGCACGTCGCGCAGCAGGCCTGGATCGCGCACGTAGTCCATGTCGTAGGCCAGCTTGGTCTCGAGCGGCAGGTCGTCCCGGCCGTGAATCTGTGCCCAACCCGAAAGTCCGGGTCGGACGGACAGGATGTCACGCTGAGCGACGGTCCACTCGGCCTCGAGGATGCCGGGCACCTCGGGCCTGGGACCGATGAAACTCATGTCGCCCTTCAGAATGTTGAGTAATTGCGGCAATTCATCGATGCTCGTCCGGCGCAACAGTCGCCCGAGGCGCGTGATGCGGGGATCTCCCGTCTGCGTCAGCTCGGGCCCCGCGACACCCGTCCGCATCGTACGCAGCTTGTAGATGACGAAGGGGCGACCGCCCCGGCCCACCCGCCACTGCCGGAACAACGCCGGGCCGGGGCTGTCCAGCCGGACCGCCACGACAACCACCAGCAATACGGGCACCACCAGCACGCCCAGAGCCAGGGCAGCAACGAGATCCGCAAGACGCTTGCCACCCAGGAGCCACGGTCCGCGAGGCGGCGTCACCAAGGCCGGCGGGGCGAAGTCCTGAGGTCTGGGCGGGATCACGCCCGGCACGCCTCCAAGGCCTCGAGGACGAGGCGCTGGTCGTCGTCACTCATGCGGGGGTAGAGCGGCAAGCTCAGCATCGTATCCGCTGCCGCATCGCAATGGGGGAACTCACCCGGCCTTACGCCAAGTTCGCGCTGGTAGAAGGAATGGTGGTGGATGGGGATGTAATGGACCGAAGTCCCGATGCCCCGGGCCTTGAGTTCCTCGATGAGACGATCCCGGCCGAAGGACCAGCCGCCGGCGACGAGGCGCACGACATAGAGGTGCCACGCGTGCGTGCCTTCCTGGACATCGGGGCGGGGTGGCGCCACGAGGCCCAGGGCCTCCATGGCCTCGTCGTAGACCCCGGCCAATGCCAGTCGACGCTCCTGCATGGCCTGGAAGCGACGCAACTGGGCCAGGCCCAGGGCAGCCGTCGGGTCCGTCATGTTGTACTTGTAGCCCAGCATCTCGACGTCATAGCGCCACGAGCCGTCGGCCGTGAAGCGTTTCCATGCGTCACGGCTCATGCCGTGCAGGGCAAGCTTGCGAAGCCGGGCCGCAAGTTCGTCGTCATCGGTCGTGACCATGCCGCCGTCACCTGTCGCGAGGTTCTTGGTCGCGTAGAAGCTGAAGCATGTGGCCAGCGTGCCGAGGCCCACCGGCACACCCGCGACGGCCGTCCCCAGGGCGTGGGCGGCATCATCCACCAGCGCCAGGCCATGTTTCGTGGCCAGGTCCCGAAAGGCCCCGAGTGGTGCAGGATAACCCGCGTAGTGGATCGGCAGCAGCGCGCGGGTCCGGGGCGTGATGGCCCGGGCTGCGGCCTCGGGGTCCATGCACAGCGTCCGGGGGTCGACGTCGACCAACACGGGCCGTGCCCCCGTCTCGAGGATGGTATTGACGGTCGCACAAAACGTCAGCGGCGTTGTCAGGACCTCGTCTCCGGGCCCCACGCCAGCACCGAGCAAGGCAAGGTGCAGGGCCGCCGTGCACGAACTGACGGCAATGGCGTGCCGCGCCCCGACGTGCTCCGCAAAGGCAGCCTCGAAGGCCTTGACTTTGGGCCCGGCCGTCAGCCAGCCGCTCTCGAGGCTCTCGAGCACCTCACGCTTCTCGTCCTCGCCAACCAGCGGCAGGTGAAAGGGAACCTTCAGGCTCACGCCGGACTCCTCGTCGCATCATCGGCCCCGCCGTCAAGCGGCGCCGTCTCCCGATCCGTCGCGCCCGAGCCTTCGCAGGCCTCCTGCAGCAAGGTGCGGACACGCGCGGCATCCTGCACGCCCGTTGCTTGCCTCAGGTCGGCCAACCAGCGATCCCAGACCTCGGCGCCGGGCGGATGGGCCGCCCTGAGGGCGAAGACCTGGGGATGGTCCGTGGGGCGTGCCGTCTCATCCGAGACGGACAGTTCCTCGAAAAGCTTCTCGCCCGGCCGGACGCCGGTGAAGCGAATGGGTACCGCGTCCTCATGCAGGCCGGACAACCGCACGAGCCTGCGGGCCAGGTCCAGGATGCGGACCGGGGCGCCCATCTCGAGCAGCAGGATCTCTCCGCCCTGGCCAAGGACGGCCGCCTGCAGAATGAGTGTCACGGCTTCCGGAATGGTCATGAAGTAGCGCCGCATCTCGGGATGGGTGACGGTGATGGGCCCACCATCCCGGATTTGCCTCTGGAAGAGCGGCACGACGCTGCCCCTGCTGCCCAGCACGTTGCCGAACCGCACGGCCAGGAAGACCGTCTTGCCGGCATCCCGCGCGGCAAGGTCTTGAATCAGCCGCTCCGCGGCCCGCTTGGTCATGCCCATCACACTGGTGGGCCGGACGGCCTTGTCCGTCGAGACCAGCACGAAGCGGGCCACGCCCATGTCCCGTGAAGCACGGGCCAGAACCCCGGTACCGAGCACGTTGTTGGCCGCTGCCTCGACGACATTGGCTTCCATCAGGGGCACGTGCTTGTGGGCAGCCGCATGAACCACCAGGTCGGGACGTGCACGGCCGAGGACGGCGCGGACGGCTGCGTCATCCCGGACATCCGCCACGACGGTCTCCAGTGCAAGCGCCGGGTAGCGGGCCCGCAGCTCCGACTCGACGTGATACAGGCTGTTCTCGCCATGACCGAGCAGCACCATCAGGCTGGGTGCACGGGCTGCCAGCTGGCGACAAAGCTCCGAACCAATGGAGCCACCGGCGCCCGTGACCAGCACACGCTTGCCCGTCAGCGTCGCCAGCAGGGCCTCATCCGTGACCGTGACCTCGCGACCGAGCAGGTCCTCGAGGGGGACTTCCCGGATGGCCTCGGTCGTGACGGCGCCATCCTGAAGCAAGTCGCCGAGTCCGGGCAGGGTCTTGACGTCGAGGCCCAGCTCGACGGCACGGCGGACGACGGACCGGCGCACGGCGGCCTCGGCACCCGGCATGGCGACGACGACGAGCGCCGCGCCGACACGACGGGCCACCTCGCCCATGTCGGCCCGCCCCCCCAGGACGGACACGCCGTGAATGCTGCGCCCCAGTTTGGCCGGATCATCATCGAGGAAGGCGACGGGGGCAAAGCCACGGTCCGGATGACGCCGCATGTCGCGAACGAGCAGTTCGCCCGCATC